>Ga0247779_1000046_pt1 | contig 108821 bp, 88 predicted proteins | sample UWRJL221509R5_FD_179925 | JGI IMG/M metagenome (GOLD analysis project Ga0247779, IMG submission 179925) | Plant litter microbial communities from Arlington Agricultural Research Station in Wisconsin, United States - UWRJ-L221-509R-5 | ecosystem: Environmental > Terrestrial > Plant litter >... | reverse complement strand
GCATGCGGGCGACGGTCTTCACCAGCGTGGACTTGCCCTGGCCGTTCGCGCCCAGGATGCCGATGCGCTGTCCGGCCAGGACCGAGCGGTCGATGCCGCGAACGATGATGTTGTCCTCGCCATCGACCGTGTAGCCGCAGGCGACCTCGTCGAACATCAGCATCGGGTTCGGCAACGACACGGGCTCGCGGAATTCGAACGAGAAGTCCGACGCCGTCAGCACCGGCGCCAGCCGCTCCATCCGCTCCAGCGCCTTCACGCGGCTCTGCGCCTGCTTGGCCTTGCTGGCCTTGGCCTTGAAGCGGTCGATGAATTTCTGCAGGTGGGCCATGCGGTCCTGCTGCTTGTCGAACGCGGCCTGCTGCAGCACCAGGCGCTCGGCACGCATCGACTCGAAGGCGGTGTAATTGCCGCCATAACGGTGCAGCTTGGCGTCATCGAGATGGATCGTCACCCTGGTGATCGCGTCGAGGAATTCGCGGTCGTGGCTGATGATGATCAGCGTGCCTTCGTAGCGCTGCAGCCAGGCTTCGAGCCAGACGAGCGCGTCCAGGTCCAAGTGGTTGGTCGGCTCGTCCAGCAGCATCAGTTCGGCCGGGCACATCAGCGCGCGGGCCAGCTGCAGGCGCATGCGCCAGCCGCCGGAGAAGCTGTTGACCGGAGCATCGACCTGCGCGCCCTTGAAGCCCAGGCCCATCAGCAGCGCCTGCGCGCGCGGGCGGGCGTCGAACACGCCGGCGTCCATCAGCATGCCGTGGGCATCGGCCATCGCATGGCCGTCCTCGGCGGCTTCGGCCTCGGCCAGCGCCTTCTGGGCGGCCATCAGGCGGATGTCGCCCTCCAGCACGAAATCGGTGGCGGGCATGTCCGTCTCGGGCATGTTCTGCGCGACCTCGCCGACGGCCCACTGGCGCGGGATCTCGACGTCGCCCTTGTCGCTCTGCAGCCTGTCGGTCAGCAGCGCGAACAGGCTCGACTTGCCGGCGCCGTTGCGGCCGACCAGACCGATCTTCTCGCCCGGCTGCAGGGTGACGGAGGCATCGTCGAGGACGACCTTGGTGCCGCGGCGCAGCGTGATGTTGCGAAGGTTGATCATGCTTGTTGCAGTGCCTCGGCCGTCACCAGGAGCACCTGGTCCTCGCCGGAAGAAGTGTCCATCCAGGTGACGGGAAGGTAGGGGAAGGCTGCCTCGAAGAAGGCGCGCTCGTTGCCGATCTCGACCACCAGTACACCGTGCTCGCTCAGGTGCGCGGGCGCGTCGGCCAGCAACTTGCGGATGAAGTCCATGCCGTCGGCGCCGCCGGCCAGCGCCAGCGCCGGCTCAGCGCGGTACTCGGCCGGCAGCTTGTCCATGGAGCCGCTGTTGACATAGGGCGGGTTGCACAGGATCAGGTCGTAGCGCCGGCCCGCGGCGGGCTTCAGGCCGTCGCCTTGCAGCAGCGTGATGCGGTCCTGCAGCGCGTGGCGGTCCACGTTGATCCGCGCCACTTCGAGCGCCTCGGCGCTCAGGTCGATCGCGTCCACCGACACCTCCGGCCAGGCCATCGCCGCCAGCACGGCCAGCGAGCCGTTGCCGGTGCACAGGTCCAGCACCTGCGTCGTCTGCTCGGACAGCCAGGGATCGATGCCGGCATCGGCGATCAACTCGGCGATGAAGGAGCGTGGCACGATGGCGCGCTCGTCCACGTAGAAGGGCACGCCCTGCAGCCAGGCTTCGCGGGTCAGATAGGCGGCGGGCTTGCGCGTGGCGATGCGCTCGCCGACCAGGGCCTCGGCCTTGGCGATCTGCGGCGGGGCCAGTTCCTGCTGCTCATGCTCGTCCAGCGAATCGAGCGGCAGGCCGGCGCTCCACAGTACCAGCCAAGCGGCCTCGTCGAAGGCGTTCGTCGTTCCGTGCCCAAACGAAACGCCCGCTTGGGTCAAGCGGGCGGCCTGGGTTTCGATGCAATTCAATAACTTCATGGATCAACGGGGTTGCGGCCCGCGATTGTCGCCGATGAAGCTCACGAACCTGCGATCAGCCCCCAGCGCTTCACCCGCTCGTCGATCGTCGGCAGCACCTTGCGGGCCGCTTCCAGATCGGCCTCACCATCCTCGGGCTTGCCCAGGCGGCTGCGCACCAGGCCGCGGCCGTAACGGGCCCAGGCCAGGTCCTCCTTGACCTTCAGCGCGCGGTCGAAGTCGGACAGCGCCTTGTTCAGCTCGCCGCGGCGCAGGCGCACCCAGGCGCGGCTGTCGCGGAAGCTGGCGTTGTCCGGTTCGAAATCGATGGCCTTGTCGCAGTCCTTCAGCGCCTGGTCCAGCCCGATGTTGAGCAGCATCCGCGACCAGCAGCGATCGTTCAGCGCGCCGGCCATCTGGATGTCCTGGTCGCGCGCGGCGATCCATTGGTCGAGCTGCGGAATCACGCGGTCCTGCAGGCCCATCCGTTCGTAGAGTCGAGCCAGTTGCAGGCGCTGGTGCGCCTGGGGCGGCAGCAGGCGGTCCAGTGTCTCGATGTCCAGCAGTGCGCCGTCGCGGTTGCGCTGGCTCTGGCGGAACCAGGCGCGGCGCAGCAAGGCGTCGGGCTGCGTGGGTTCGAGCTTCAGCGCGGACTCGTAGTCGGCGATGGCCTCCGGGCCCTGGCGCAGCGCCTCGTGCACCTCGCCGCGCTGTACGAGCACGGCGGCATTGCCGGGCTCCATCTGCAGGGCGCGGTCCAGGTCGGCCAGCGCGGCGCGGTAGTCGCTGCGCGAGGCGGCGGCGGCACCGCGGCGCGCATAGGAGTCCGCATCGGCGAGCTCGGGCGCGGAGGCGGCCTCATCCCCGGCTGCGGCGACCTCGCTGAGTGCAAACACGCGGCCGCCGTTGTAGGTGAAGTACATCTTGCGCTGGCTCTTGGAGACGTAGATCCGGTGCGAGAGGAAGAAGTCGATGCCCAGCAGCATGTCCTGGCTCATCTTGTCGTAGTCGACGACGGGGATGCGCAGGGCCGTTGTCTTCTCCCCGCCGACGACGAAGCTGTCGAATGGAGCAATCCAGCGCTTCGCGTAGCCGAGCCCGGCGCCGCCGGACAGGCCCGCCGGCTTCATCGCCGCCTCCGTGAGGCCCAGGCTCTTGGCAGCGGACAGCGAGACCAGCGAGCTGGCCCCGGTGTCAAAGAGCGCACGCATCTTCTTGCCATTGAGCTCGACGACGGCCTGCATCGCCGGCAGTTTCGAGCGCGAATCGTCGCGCAGCAGCCGCAGTTCCGAGACGGGCTTGCCGTCAGCCCAGTAAGCCATGCCCATTTCGCTGCAGTCGCCTTGCGGGAACATCAGCCGGATCGCGCCGTGGGCGAGGTCGTACTCGATGTCGGTGATGGCGAGGATGTTGCGGCCCAGAAGGCCCATCGTGCCGGCGCCCGGCTCGTTGCCGCCGACGATGAAGTCCATGTTCGGCAGCTTGCCGCCGACCAACTCCATTTCCTTGACGTTGGTCAGGCCGGCGTCGACTTCACTGTTCAGCCCCTCGATGCGCAGCCCCCAGGGGAGTGCGCCGACCCTGAGCTTCAGCTGCTGTGCCACGGCCGGCGTCAGGAAGCTGAAGAAGGCGCCGCTGTCCACCGTCAACGGCACCTGCGTGCCATTGATGCCGACGGTGGCGACGGCGCGCCCGCCCTTCATCGCGATCGGGATCTCCAGCGACTGGAGGCTGCATTTCTCCGCCGCGGCGGCCGGCGGCGCCTGCAGGGTGGTGACGAGGGCTATCGCCAGCGCCACGCGCGCGCTGCGCGTGGCCATCATTCCAATTCGTGCGGACACCTGTTGTTCTCCCCGAGTTTTGCCCGGCACTTTAGGCCAGCCTTGTAAGGCCTTCGTGTCGGGGCATTCCCGGGGAATATGTCCCTTTTCTTCAGTAGCCGATCACGGTGCGGATCGACTTGCCCTCATGCATCAGGTCGAAGGCCTCGTTGATGCCTTCCAGCGGGCGCGTGTGGGTGACGAACGGGGCCAGGTCGATCTCGCCCTTCATCGCGTCCTCCACCATGCCGGGCAACTGGCTGCGGCCCTTGACGCCGCCGAAGGCCGTACCCATCCACTTGCGGCCGGTGACCAGCTGGAACGGCCGCGTGGAGATCTCCTGGCCCGCGCCGGCCACACCGATGATGACGGACTGGCCCCAGCCGCGGTGCGCGCATTCGAGCGCCGCGCGCATCACCTTGACGTTGCCGATGCACTCGAAGGAGTGGTCAACGCCCCAGCCGGTCATCTCGACGATCACCTGCTGGATCGGCTTGTCGCCGTAGTCCTTCGGGTTGACGCAGTCGGTGGCGCCGAAGACCTTGGCCAGCTCGAACTTCTCCGGGTTCATGTCGATTGCGATGATGCGGCCGGCCTTGGCCTGGCGCGCGCCCTGGACGACGGCCAGGCCGATGCCGCCGAGGCCGAACACGGCCACCGTGTCGCCGGGCTGCACCTTGGCCGTGTTGTGCACGGCGCCGATGCCGGTCGTCACGCCGCAGCCGAGCAGGCAGACCTGCTCGGGATTGGCGTCGGGGTTGATCTTGGCCAGCGACACCTCGGCCACGACGGTGTACTCGCTGAAGGTCGAGCAGCCCATGTAGTGGTAGATCGGCTTGCCTTCGTAGGAGAAACGCGTCGTGCCATCCGGCATCACGCCCTTGCCCTGGGTGGCGCGCACGGCCACGCAGAGGTTGGTCTTGCCGGATTTGCAGAACAGGCACTCGCCGCATTCGGCGGTGTAGAGCGGGATCACGTGGTCGCCCGGCTTGACGCTGGTGACGCCTTCGCCGACCTCGACGACGATGCCTGCGCCCTCATGGCCCAGTACCGCGGGGAACAGGCCTTCCGGATCGTCGCCCGACAGCGTGAACGCGTCAGTGTGGCAGACGCCGGTGTGGGTGATCTTGACGAGCACCTCGCCCTTGCGCGGCGGTTCGACATCGATCTCGACGATCTGCAGGGGCTGGCCGGCTGCGAAGGCTACGGCGGCGCGGGATTTCATCAGGAATTCCTTTGGTTCGGGGAGAGGAGAAGCGCTTCGAGCGTGCGCCGGTAGATGTTCTTCAGCGGCTCCAGGCTGTCCGCGGGCAGGTTCTCGTCGATCTTGTGGATCGTCGCGTTGACGGGGCCCAGCTCGATCACCTGAGGGCAGATCTTCGCGATGAAGCGGCCGTCCGACGTGCCACCGGTGGTGGACAGCTGCGTGCCGATGCCCAACTCCGCATGGATGGCCGCGGTGATGGCCTCGCTGAGCGTGCCCACCGGCGTCAGGAAGGGCTCGCCGCCGAGTGTCCAGTCCAGCGTGTACTCGAGGCCATGGCGGTCCAGCAACTCGTGGACGCGTGCTTTCAGGCCTTCCGGCGTGGACTCGGTGCAGAAGCGGAAGTTGAAGTCCACCGTCATGTCGCCCGGGATCACGTTGGTGGCGCCGGTGCCGGCGGCGACGTTGCTGATCTGGAAGGTGGTGGCCGGGAAGTAGTCGTTGCCGGCGTCCCAGCGAATCGAGACCAGCTCGGCCAGCGCGGCGGCCGCCTGGTGCACCGGGTTGCGCGCCAGCTGCGGATAGGCGACATGGCCCTGGATGCCGATCACGCGCAAGCGACCGCTGAGCGTGCCGCGGCGGCCGTTCTTGACCATGTCGCCCACGGTCTCCACGGCTGTCGGCTCGCCGACGATGCAGTAGTCCAGCCGCTGCTGCCGCGCATTCAGTACTTCGCAGCAGACCTTGGTGCCGTCGACCGACGGGCCTTCCTCGTCGCTGGTCAGCAGCAGCGCAAGGCTGCCCGCGTGGCCCGGATGAGCGGCGACGAACTCCTCGGCCGCGACGACCATTGCCGCGATCGAGCCTTTCATGTCCGCCGCGCCGCGGCCGTAGATGCGTCCGTCGCGGTAGCTGGGCACGAAGGGGTCGCTGGCCCAGGCATCAAGCCTGCCCGGCGGCACGACGTCGGTATGGCCGGCGAACATCAGCACCGGGCCGTTCGCATCAGTGCCGCGACGCAGCATCCAGAGGTTGCTGACGCGAAAGCTCGAAGGGCCGCTGTCCATCCGTTCGATCTCGAAGCCCAGCGGCGCGAGCCGCGCGGCGATCAGGTCCTGACAACCGGCGTCATCGGGCGTGACCGAAGGGCGCGCGATCAGTTGTTCAAGAAGGGAAAGTACGGCACTCACTCGCGCACATCCAGCGTGATCTCGGTGAAGCTCGCCTCGTCGCTGGCCTTCTCTTCGACCTTGGGCGCATTCGCCTTCGCGCCGGGCTGGTCGTTCTGCAGGCGCCACAGCAGGTTGGTCGGCGAGTCGGCGAAGGCCAGGCCCTCTTCGCGAGTGATCACGCCCTCGGTGATCAACTTGGCGAAATGTTCCTCGTAGGTCTGCGAGCCCTCGGCGATAGACTTCTCCATCGCCTCCTTGACGCCACCGAAGTCGCCTTGCTCGATCAGCTCGGAGATCAGCTTGGTGTTCAGCAGGATCTCGATCACCGGCACGCGGCCGCTGCTGACCGATTTCACCAGCCGCTGCGAGATGATGGACTTCAGGCCCGCGGCCAGGTCGTTCAGCAGGGCCGGGCGCGATTCCGGCGTGTAGAACGAGAGGATCCGGTTCAGCGCGTGATAGGTGTTGTTGCCGTGCAGGGTGGCCAGCACCAGGTGGCCCGACAGCGCGTAGGAAATCGCCGCGGTCATCGTGTCACGGTCGCGGATTTCGCCGATCAGGATGCAGTCGGGCGCCTGGCGCAGCGCGTTCTTCAATGCGATCTGCAGCGAGGCGGTGTCGCGCCCGACCTCGCGCTGGTTGACGACCGAGCGCTTGTTGCTGAACAGGTACTCCAGCGGATCCTCGATCGTCAGGATGTGGCCCGACATCGTCTGGTTGCGGTGCTCCAGCATCGACGCCAAGGTCGTGCTCTTGCCAGTGCCGGTGGCGCCCACCATCAGGATCAGGCCGCGCTTTTCGGTCACCATGCGGCCGAGGATGTCCGGCAGGTTCAGGCTCTGCAGCGAGGGGATGCTGTGCGGGATGTGGCGGAACACGCCGGCGATCGTGCCGCGCTGGCGGAAGCCCGAGAGCCGGAAGCTGCCCACGCGCGGCACCGACACGGCCATGTTCAGCTCGCCCACCTGGTCCAGCTCGGCCAGGTGCGTCGGCTCCACCACCTCGGAGATCAGCTGCCGCGGCTGGCCCGGGCCGAGCAGCTGGTCGGACAGTTGGACGATCTGCCCGTTGATCCGCATCAGCACCGGCATATTGGCCGAGAGGTAGACGTCGGACGCCCCCTTGTCGGCCATCAGCCGCAGGATCCGCTCCATGTTTCCGCTGGTGGCCATGCCGGTTTCCCTCCGCTCGGCTAACTCGTTATTTGCCTGGTCAGGCGCGCAGCAGGTCGTTGATGCTGGTCTTGGCGCGGGTGCCGGCGTCGACCTTCTTGACGATGATCGCGGCGTACAGGCTGTACTTGTCGCGCGGCAGCGAGCCGCTGATGACGACCGAGCCGGCTGGCACGCGGCCGTAACTGACGGTGTCGGTCTCGCGGTCGTAGATCGGGGTGCTCTGGCCGATGTAAACGCCCATCGAGATGACCGAGTTCTCCTCGACGATCACGCCTTCGACGACTTCGGAGCGGGCGCCGACGAAGCAGTTGTCCTCGATGATCGTCGGGTTGGCCTGCAGCGGCTCCAGCACGCCGCCGATGCCGACGCCGCCGGAGAGGTGCACGTTCTTGCCGATCTGCGCGCAGGAGCCGACGGTGGCCCAGGTGTCCACCATCGTGCCTTCGTCCACATAGGCGCCGATGTTCACGTAGGAGGGCATCAGCACGACGTTCTTCGCCTGGAAGCTGCCGCGGCGGGCGACGGCCGGCGGCACGACGCGCACGCCGGAGGCGCGGATCTGCTCCTCGCTCAGGCTGCCGTACTTGCTGGGCACCTTGTCGAAGAAGGTCATGTCGCCGGCGCCCATCAGCTTGTTGTCGTTCAGGCGGAAGGACAGCAGCACGGCCTTCTTGACCCACTGGTGCACGGTCCACTGGCCGATGCTCTGGCGCTCGGCCACGCGCAAGGTGCCGGCGTCCAGCGCTGCGATCACTTCATCGACGGCGGCGCGCACCTCGGGGGCGTTGGTCGGGTTGATGTTGGCGCGGCCTTCCCAGGCGAGGTCGATCGTGGATTGCAGGCGGGCGATGTCGAGAGTGCTCATGGGGCAGCTTTGAAGGATTGAGTGAAGGAAGCGATTCGGTGCGCGGCTTCAAGGCATTCGGCCGTCTCGGCCACCAGGGCCATGCGGAAACGGCCCGCGCCGGGATTGACGCCGTGGGCGGTGCGCGCGAGCAGGCTGCCCGGCAGGACGGTCACATTGTATTGAGCGAGCAACTGCTGGGCGAAGGCGATGTCGTCACCGCCGTGGATGTGCCCGGGCACGGCGGCCCAGAGGTAGAAGCTCGCGTCCGGCAGTTGCACGTCCAGATGAGGCGTCAGCACCGGCATCACCTGCGCGAACTTGACGCGGTACTGCTCGCGGTTGGCGATCACGTGGGCCTCGTCGTTCCAGGCGGCGATGCTGGCCGCCTGCACCATCGGGTTCATCGCGCTGCCGTGGTAGGTGCGGTAGAGCAGGAAGTTCTTGATGATGGCTGCATCGCCGGCCACGAAGCCGGAGCGCATGCCGGGCACGTTGGAGCGCTTGGACAGGCTGGTCAGGATGATCAGGTTCTTGTAGTCCGTGCGGCCCAGTTTGGCGGCGGCTTCGAGTCCGCCGAGCGGCGCCTCTTCGCGGAAGTAGATCTCGGAGTAGCACTCATCCGACGCGATCACGAAGCCGTACCGGTCGCTCAGCTCGAACAGCGTCTTCCACTCGGACAGCGGCATCACCGCGCCGGTTGGGTTGCCGGGCGAGCAGACGTAGAGCAGCTGCGTGCGGGCCCAGGTGGCCTCGTCGATCTGGCTCCAGTCGGCGGCGAAGTTGCGGGACGGGTCGCTGTTGGCGAAGACCGTTTCGGCACCGGCCAGCAGGGCCGCGCCTTCGTAGATTTGATAGAACGGATTCGGGCAGACGACGGTGGCGCCGGACCGGCTCGGATCGATCACCGTCTGCGCCAGCGCGAACAGCGCTTCGCGCGAACCGTTGACCGGCAGGACCTGCGTGGCGGCGTCCAGCTTCAGGCCGTAGCGGCGCTCCAGCCAGCCCGCGCAGGCCTGGCGCAGCTGGGGCTGGCCGGCTGTGGCCGGGTAGGCGGCAAGGCTCTTCAGGCTGCCGATCAGTGCATCCTCCACGAGCTTGGGCGCCGGGTGCTTGGGCTCGCCGATCCCCAGGCTGATGTGGCGCAGGTCCGGATTAGGCTTGATGTCCTTCGTCAGCGCGGCCATGCGCTCGAAAGGGTAGGGATGGAGCTTGACCAGAAGGGGGTTCGTCATGGTGGAGGAATCATAGCCATCCCCGATGCTGCCTCGATCACCGAGTGGTTGGCGAGGCGTCGAAGTATATAATCCAATGGATTATAATTCAGCCCATATGCAGACCGTTGCCGAATTGCCGGAGTACATCCGGCGAGCCGAGAAGTTGCTCAGTGTGCAGGACCGGCGTGCGGTACTTGAGTACCTGGCTGCGCATCCCCGTGCCGGCAACCTGATCGAAGGTACCGGTGGTGTGCGCAAGCTGCGCTGGGGGCGGGATGCTCGGGGCAAGAGCGGTGGCATTCGCGTCATCTACTACGTGCACAGCGAGTGGATGCCGCTGTACCTGCTGACGATGTTCGCGAAGAACGAAAGAGCCAATCTGAGCAAGGCGGAGCGCAACGAACTCGCTGGATTGGTAGATGTGCTGGTGGGAATCTGGTTGGAGAAATGAGATGAGCGGCAAGGCATTCGATAGCATCAAGGCGGGGTTCAACGAGGCGATCGCTCATGCCAAGGGGCGGGACGTGGGCGTGCAGGTGTTCAAGCCGGTCGCCATCGACGTCGCGGCCATGCGGACAAGGCTGGGCTTGAGCCAGGCCCAGTTCGCTGCGCGCTTCGGCTTCTCGGTCGCCACGCTGCGCCATTGGGAGCGCGGCGACCGCGCGCCGCAGGGGCCGGCGCTGGTATTGCTCAACCTGATCGATCGCGACCCGAAGGGCGTGATGCGGGCGCTGTCCTGAAGCCGGCCGCGATCACGATAGCGGTGCTGATCGCTCAACTCGTCATGGCGTATTTCGGGTTGAGGAAATCATAGCCAGCCGCTGCAGCCCGGCCGACCACAGCGGCAGGCGAGGCGCCCTTCGTGATGGGTCTGGCCGTAGTCCACGGTGAGTTCCTCGCCGGGCTCGATGTCCCGCAGCGCGAAGAATTCGATGGCGCCGGCCTCGACGCCGATGCGCGCGTTCGGTTGGCAGGAATGATTGGTGAAGCGCAGCGGGTCGGCCGAGCGGGTCGCGTCGACCGCGCGGCTGGCCGACAGCTCCACCATCATGATCCGCTGCCGTCCCTGGGCTCGCCTCCGCGCCTCGGCCACGGTGATGGCCTCGCCGGTCAGCTCACCTAACTTGCTATCTGCACTGACCGCCTCGGCCGCGAACACGCCGTAGCCATCGATGCGGCTGCGCGCGATGCGCAGGGCGACAAGCGTGTGGCTGAAGTCGGCGTCGATCGGCAAGTGGCCTGCTTACTTGATCAGGCCGGTTTCCATCGCGAACGCGGGCAGGTCCACCTTCGGCGCCGGCTTCCAGCCCTTCTTGCGATGCTCGGTGACGATGTTGGTATAGATGCCGCCGCGCACGTACCACTTGGCGGTGATGCGGATGTATCGCGGGTCGGTGACCTTGATGATGTCTTCCATGATGGTATTGGTCACCTTCTCGTGGAACGCGCCTTCGTTGCGGTAGCTCCAGAAGTACATCTTCAGGCTCTTCAGCTCGATGCAGCGCTGGTCCGCGATCATGTCGATCACGAAGTGGGCGAAGTCGGGCTGGCCGGTCAGCGGGCAGTGGCAGGTGAACTCGGGCACCTGGAACTGGATCAGGTAGTCGCGCTCGGGCGCCGGGTTGGGGAAGACGTGCAGTTCCTTCGACGGCGCCGAGGGCGGGTTCGGCGGCATTTCGCGCATCTTGGGGGCAGCGGTCTTCGAGGAGGCTTTTGTAGGGGTGGTCTTGGCCATGGTGGTGCTCAATTTCAGAGGGCGCGAATGTTATCATCCGCCCCGTCACGAAGCCCCTGCGAAGGGGCTTTTTTGCAGATAAATCAATGGCTTAGATGCGCCACTAATGCGGCTTAACTCGATCAAGCTCTCCGGCTTCAAGTCCTTCGCCGAACACACCGTGTTTCAGTTGCCCGGGCAACTGGTCGGCGTCGTGGGCCCGAATGGCTGCGGCAAGTCCAACATCATGGACGCCGTTCGCTGGGTGCTGGGCGAGAGCAAGGCGAGCGAGTTGCGCGGTGAGTCCATGCAGGACGTCATCTTCAACGGCTCCGGCAACCGCAAGCCCGCCAGCCGCGCCAGCGTGGAGCTCGTCTTCAGCAACGAGGACGCCCGTGCCGGCGGCCAGTGGAACCAGTTCAGCGAGATCGCCGTCAAGCGCGTGCTGACGCGTGACGGCTCCAGCAGCTACTTCATCAACAACCAGCCGGTGCGCCGCCGCGACGTGCAGGATGTGTTCCTCGGCACGGGCCTCGGGCCGCGCGCCTACGCGATCATCGGCCAGGGCACGATCAGCCGCATCATCGAGAGCAAGCCCGAAGAGCTGCGCATGTTCCTGGAGGAAGCCGCCGGCGTCTCCAAGTACAAGGAACGCCGCCGCGAGACCGAGAACCGCCTGAAGGACACCCGCGAGAACCTGACCCGCGTGGATGACATCCTGCGCGAGCTGAACAACAACCTCGAGAAGCTGGAAAAGCAGGCCGAGGTGGCGGCCAGCTACCGCGGCCTGCAGGACGCCGGCACGCTGAAGCTGCAGCAGCTGTGGTTCCTGAAGCACCGCGATGCCACCGGCGAGGCCGCCAGAGTCAAGGCCGAGCATCTGGAGGCCGTCAACGCGCTGGAGTCGCGCGTGGCCGAGCTGCGCCAGGTCGAGGCCGAGCTGGAGACGGTCCGCCAGGCCCACTACGCCGCCGGCGACGAGCTGCACGCATCGCAGGGCCGCTATGCCGAGGCCCAGCTCGAGGTAAGCCGGTTGGAGGAGCGCATCCGCTATGTCGTCGAAGGCCGCCAGCGCGTCGAGGCGCGGCTGGTGGAGCTGAAGGTGCAGAACGAGCAGTGGCAGGAGCGCTCGCTGGCCGCGCAGGCCGAGATGGAGACGATCGCCGAGCAGATCGCCACCGCCGAGGAGCAGAGCGAGATCCTCGCTGCTCAGGCGGAGGAGCAGGCGATGAACCTGCCCAACGTCGAAGACCAGGTGCGCGCGGCCCAGGCCAAGGCCAACGAGCAGCGCGCGATGGTCACCCAGGTCCAGCAGCAGATCCAGGTGCTGGCGGCCGACAGCCGCAACATCGAAGAGCAGTCGCGCCAGCTGCGCACGCGCCGCGAGCGCCTGGCCACCGAGCGCCAGGGCCTGGCCGCGCCCGAGGCCGAACGTCTGGCCGAGCTGAAGCGCCAGAGCGAGGCGGCCGACGAAGCCCGCGACATGGCCGACGCGCGGCTGGCCGAGCTGTCCGAGCAGGTGCCGGCGATGGAAGACGCCCGCCGCGCCGCGCAGGACGATGCCAACGCGCAGCTCGCCAAACAGTCCGCGCTGAGCGCCCGGCTGGAGGCGCTGCGCGCGCTGCAGGAGAAGGTCCAGACCGAGGGCAAGCTCAAGCCCTGGCTGGCCAAGCATGGCCTCGAAGGCCTGCAAGGTCTGTGGACCCGGCTGCACATCAAGCCCGGCTGGGAGAACGCGCTGGAAGCCGCGCTGCGCGAGCGCATGGGCGCGCTGGAAGTGGGCCGCCTGGAGACGGTGCGCGCCTTCGCGCAGGACGCGCCGCCGGCGCGCCTGGCCTTCTATTCGCCGCCGGCTGCCGGCATCGTCAACACGCACGAGACGCTCGAGAAGCTCAGCGACCTGATGCGCCTGGATGACGCCGGCCTGAAGGCGCTGCTGAACGACTGGCTCGAAGGCGTCTACACCGCGCCCTCGATGGACGCCGCGCTGGCCGACCGCGCCAAGCTGACCCACGGCGAGCTGATCATGACGCCCGAAGGCCACGCGGTGAGCCAGTTCGCCGTCAGCTTCTACGCGCCCGATTCCGAGCAGGCCGGCATGCTGGCCCGCGCCCAGGAGATCGAGCACCTGGTGCTGGAGCTGCGCGCCCAGCAGCTGATCGCGGAAGAAGCGAAGAGCCAGCTGATCCGCGCGGAGGCCGGCTACACCGAGGCCTCGCAGCGCCTGGCCTCGCTCCGCCGTGAAGGCGCGGAAACGCAGACCCGCGCGCATCAGCTCCACGTCGAGCTGCTGCGCCTTTCCCAGCAGGCCGAGGCCGCGTCCAGCCGCCGCACGCAGCTGGAGGATGAACTGGCCGAGATCGACGCGCAGGCCGAGGAGTTGCAGGAACGCCGCACCACCGGCGAGGCCCGCTTCGAGGAACTCGACATCCAGCTCGGCAACACGCAGGAGCGCCACGCGGAGCTGGAAGACGGCGTGATCGCCGCCGAGCGCAAGCTCGCCGAGGCCCGCGAGCAGTTGCGTGCGCTGGAGCGCCGCGCCCAGGAGTCGCAGTTCAGCGCCCGCGAACGGGCCGCGCGCCGCGGCGAGCTGCAGCGCTCGATCGAGACGGCCGTCCAGCAGCAGCAGACCAACACCGCCTCGGTGGAGAGCCTGCAGCGCGAGATGGAGACGCTCAACGACGCCGCCGCCCAGGCCGGCCTGCAGGACGCTTTGGCGATGAAGATGGAGCGCGAGCAGGCGCTGGCCGCCGTGCGCAGCGGCTACGACGAGCTGACCGCCCGGCTGCGCAAGGCGGACGAGCAGCGCCTCACCTTCGAGCGCAGCCTCGATCCGCTGCGCGAGCGCCTGACCAAGCTGCAACTGGAAGAGCAGGCCGCCCAGCTCGGCGGCGCCCAGTACATGGAGCAGTTGGTGGCGGCCGAGGTGGACCTCGAAGCGCTCGCGAAATCGATCGAAGAGGGCGCGGTGAAGCTCTACGGCCTGCAGGGCGAGATCGACCGGATCAACCGCGAGATCGCCGCGCTCGGCGCCGTCAACCTCGCCGCACTGGACGAGCTGACCGCCTCGCGCGAACGCAAGAACTTCCTCGACGCGCAGTACGCCGACCTCAGCTCGGCGATGAAGACGCTGGAGGACGCGATCCACAAGATCGACCTGGAAACGCGCGACCTGCTCGCCGCCACCTTCAGCCAGGTGAACGAGCACTTCGGCCGCATGTTCCCGGTGCTGTTCGGCGGCGGGCAGGCGAAGCTGACGATGGTCGGCGACGAGATCCTCGACGCCGGCGTCCAGGTGCTGGCGCAGCCGCCCGGCAAGAAGAACTCGACGATCCACCTGCTCTCGGGCGGTGAGAAGGCGCTGACGGCGATTGCGCTGGTGTTCGCGATCTTCCAGCTGAACCCGGCGCCGTTCTGCCTGCTCGACGAAGTGGATGCGCCGCTGGACGACGCCAACACCGAGCGCTACGCGAAGCTGGTGGCCGAGATGAGCGCGGGAACGCAGTTCCTCTTCATCTCGCACAACAAGATCGCCATGGAGATGGCACAACAATTGATTGGGGTGACGATGCAGGAACAAGGTGTGTCGCGGATCGTCGCGGTGGACATGGACAAGGCCTTGAGCATGGCGGAGCTGAACTGATGAGCCTGACCGTGTTGCTCGCAATCCTCGGCGGCCTCGTGCTCGCCGGCGTCATCGCCCACGGCGCCTGGACCGCTCGCAAGGCCGGGCCGCGGCAGGCCGTGCAGCAGCCGCAGGTCGAGCCGCAGCTCGATGGTCAGGGCGAGCGCGTGGAGCCGGGGCTTGCGCCCGAACTGGACGGCAGTGAGCCGCCCGTTGCGGCCGAGCCCGGTGCGCAGGGCCTGCCATCAGCCGCCCCGCGCCTGCCGCGCAAGCCCTCGGCCCGCATCGACGCGTTGATCGACGCGATCGCGATGGTGACGCTCGAATCGCCGATCAGCGGCGAGATGGCGCTGCAGCATCTTCCGCCGAGCCGCCGCGCCGGCACCAAGCCCTTCCACATCGAGGGCCTGAATGCCGAGAGCGGCGACTGGGAGCTGCCCGCGCCGGGCCAGCGCTACGGCGAGTTCCAGGCCGGCGTGCAGATCGCCAACCGCAGCGGCGCGCTGAACGAGATCGAGTATTCGGAATTCGTGCAGAAGATCCAGGCCTTCGCCGAAGGCATCGGCGCCTTCGCGCAGTTCCCGGACATGCTGGAAGTGGTGGCCAGTGCCCGCGAGCTCGACCAGTTCGCCGGTGCCCACGACGCTCAGCTCGCCATGGTGCTGCGCCCGCGCACGGTGGCCTGGACGCTCGGCTTCGTGCTGCAGATGGCGGCCAAGCACGGCTTCGTGCCCGGCGCCATTCCCGGCCGGCTGGTGCTGCCGGCCGCCGAGGAGGGCGCGCCGCCGATCCTGATCCTCTCGTTCGACGCGCAGGCCGCGCTGGCCGAGAACCCGCAGCAGTCGCCGCTGCGCGAGCTGGTGCTGTCGCTGGACGTGCCGCAGACGCCCGCCGCGCTGGAGCCCTTCGCGGCCTGGCAAGAGGCTGCGCGCGGCCTGTCGCGCGACATTGAAGCTGAAATCTGTGACGACCGGGGCCAGGTCTTGTCTCTGCATGCCTTCGCTGCGATCGGCCAGGAACTGAACGGGCTTTACGATGCGCTCGCCGCGCGTGAGGTGTCGGCAGGATCGCTGGCCGCCCGGCGCTTGTTCAGTTAGGGGATTGGCATGGCGATGGGCAAAGGCAGGCTGGAAGCCTTCAGCGACGGCGTGATTGCGATCATCATCACGATCATGGTGCTCGAGATGAAGGTGCCGCACGGCGACTCGATCGCAGCGCTGGCGCCGCTGATCCCGGTGTTCCTCAGCTACGTGCTGAGCTTCGTCTACGTCGGCATCTACTGGAACAACCACCACCACCTGCTGCATGCCTGCTCGAATGTGAATGGCGGCATCCTGTGGGCGAACCTGCACCTGCTGTTCTGGCTGTCGCTGCTGCCCTTCGTGACCGGCTGGATGGGCGAGAACCACTTCGCCGCGTTGCCGTCCGCGATGTATGGCGGCGTACTGATGGCCTGTGGCATCGCCTACGTGATCTTGCAGCGGACGATAGTCGCCGCGCAGGGCCCACGGTCGACCCTGAAGGAAGCGCTTGGCGGCGACTGGAAGGGCAAGGTGTCGCCGGTGCTGTACATCGGCGGCATCCTGCTGAGCTGCTACTGGGACCTGGCCGGGATGCTGCTCTACGGGCTGGCCGCGCTGCTGTGGCTGGTGCCGGACCGCCGCATCGAGCGCGCATTGCAGTCCACCGAAGGCTAGCCGCCTCCGGACTTCAGGCGAACAGCTCGGCCAGCCGCTCCACCGCCGTCACCGACTGCGCGCGATCGATGCTCGCATCGGCATTGCCGAAGTCGTGTTCGCCTTGCGACTGCACCAGCAGCCCGTCGGAGCGGGGCACCATCGACAGGTTGTGGCCGCGCCAGAAGACCATGTAGTCGACCTCCGGCTGCGGAATCAGCCGGGCGGTCTGGCCGCGCACCGGCACCAGCGTCTCGTCGCCGAACAATGCCCGCGCGCCATAGCCGGTGCAGTTGACGATCGTGCGCTCCGGCAGCCGCGCCAGCTCGCGCGCATGGGCGAACTCTTGGTGCACGATCTCGCCGCCATTGCGCAGAAAGTCTTCCATCAGCAGCCGCTGGTAGCTCGCCAGGTTGAACACCATCTGCGTGATGCGCCGCGCGTGCTGCACCTTGAACGGATGCTCGTGCGGCTGCAGGTTCACAGAACGCGGGCGCAGGTCGGGGATCTGCGTGTACAGGTCCGGATACTCCGGTTCGCCGGGCGGTTCGCTGCCGGGCTGGTCGTCGTTCCACAGCACGTAGCCGTCGCGCCACTGCACCGGCTCGCCGGCGATGCCCAGCAGGCTCTGATAGGTGCGGAAACCGCTGCGCGCCATCCATTCCCAGCGCTGGCGGAAGGCTGGCGTGGCATGCTCGGCGGCGCAGATGCGCGAGTCCGGCGTCCACAGGCCCGTGGCGCGCGACGAGGCCACCTCGGGCGGCCGTTCCTTGCAGTAGATGCGCACCTTGAGGCCGGCGTCCTGCGCGACGCGGGCCGTCGTCAGGCCGATCGCGCCGCAGCCGATCACGGCGATGCGCCTCGGCTTGTCCGCCAGGATCAGCGGCAGCGCCACGCGGGCCGAACCCCAGGACAGCGACCAGCCGCTGCCGCCGTGGCCGTAGTGGTGGACGATGTGCTTGCCATGCAGGCGCTGCGCCTCGATGCGCGGCCCCTGCGGGCGGAACGGGCGGGTGCAGACCTCGATGTCGATCAGCCGATCGGGGCTGGCGCGCACGGGAGCGAGCGCCGCGGGTCGTGACGACGCGAAGCGGACCTGTGGCGGCGATTCCTCGTCGGCCTGGGCGAGGGCGGTTGCGCCAGCCAGCAAGGCCGGCGCGGCGCGAAGCAGATGGCGGCGTTTCATCGGGGCCGGTTTATACGCGGGCGCGCGCCGGCCGTCCCATTCCGATGTGTCAGCTACCCATGCCCATCATTGATGGCCCCGGCTTCGGCGGCGCTGCCATCGACGGTGCCGGGCGCGGCAGGAACAGTTGCAAGGTCAGCCGCGCCGGCGCGTTCGACGTCGTCGCGGTGACGCAGTGCCACTCGGTGTCGGTCATCAGCGCGTAGGCGTTGTGGCGGGGCCGGATCATCTGGCTCTGCACCGGCGGGCCCGACCAGTCGTGCCGCTCGATGCCCACGCCCCAGTCCTGCCAGCAGAACGCGCCGCCGTGGTCCGGGTTCCACTCGCGGTTCAGGTAGACCGTCATCGAATACTTGTCGATGAAATCGCTGTGCCAGGGGATGTAGCTGCCCGCCGGCCAGGCGTAGAACATCACCGTCTCGCCCTGGTGCAGGTAGGGCAGCTTGCCGCGCGCGTGCAGCTCGGCCAGCAGGTCGTTCGAGAAGCTCTGCTCGATCGGGTGCACCAGCACCGGCGCGCTGGCGTGGACGATGCCGGCGTCCCAGAGGTTGATGTTGGTGTTCCAGACCGGCTGCTTGCGCCGTTCCTCGAGATAGTGCAGCAGCCGCTCCAGCGTGCTCTCGCTGAGCGCGTCGCGCCCGTGAATGACGGCCACCGTTTCGTCCTCGCCAATGAGATGTTTCGAGCCTAGCCGAAGGGTTTGACGTCGCCATGACGCTAAGCTGTCTCCGACAAGCACAGGAGACCCTAACGATGAACCTCATCAGCGTCAAGGAAAGGCGCGAGCGCTTCCACCAGCTCCACCAGCAGGGCTGTTTCGTCATCCCGAATCCCTGGGACATCGGCAGCGCGAAGCTGCTGCAGGGCCTGGGCTTTCAGGCGCTGGCCAGCACGAGTTCGGGCTTCGCCTGGTCTCGCGGCCATGCGGACGGGCAGATGACGCGCGACGCCGTGCTGGCCCACCTGCGCGAGCTGGCCGAGGCGACGGACCTGCCTGTCAACGCCGACTTCGAGAGTGGCTATGCCGACACGCCCGAGGGCGTGGCCGCGAGCGTGCGCATGGCCGTCGCCACCGGCGTGGCGGGCCTGTCGATCGAAGATGCCAGCGGCGACCCGGCCGCGCCGATCCGCACGCTGGACGACGCGCTCGCCCGGCTGCGCGCCGCGCGTGCGGCGATCGATGGCGAGGCAGGCGCGAGCGGCGCGGTGCTGCTGGTCGGCCGGGCCGAGAACTTCCTGCACGGCCGGCCCGATCTCGACGACACGATCGCCCGGCTGAAGGCCTACGCCGCGGCCGGCGCCGACTGCCTCTACGCGCCGGGCCTGCGCACGCGCGCGCAGATCGAGGCGGTGGTCGCCGCGGTGGCGCCGAAGCCGGTGAACCTGCTGATCGGCGCGACCAGCGAGTTCAGCGTGGCCGATGTCGCGGCGATGGGCGTGCGCCGCATCAGCGTCGGCGGCGGTCTCGCCCGTGCCGCCTGGGGCGGCTTCCTTCGCGCGGCGAAAGGCCTGGCCGAGACCGGCCGCTTCGACGCCTTTGAGGGCGCGGCGGCGGGCGCCGAGCTGAACCGGCTGCTCGGGAGCGACTGAGGGGGCGACCCCCGCGCTCCTCAGGCCTCCAGCAGCCGGAACCGGCCCACCACCTCCGTCAACCTCGCCGCCTGGTCGCGCAGCGATTCGGACGCCGCCGCGGACTCCTCCACCAGCGCGGCGTTCTGCTGCGTCATGCCGTCGAGATGGCAGATCGCGGTGTTGACCTCGCCCAGGCTCTGCGTCTGCTGCTGGATGGCATGGGACATCTCGCCGATCAGGCCGCCGACACGTCGAACGGCGCCGACGACTTCCTCCATCGTCGTGCCGGCGTCGGCCACCAGGTGCACGCCGCCGTTCACCTCGTCGATCGAGCGGGAGATCAGCGTCTTGATCTCGCGCGCCGCCTGCGCGCTGCGCTGGGCCAGCGTGCGCACCTCGGCGGCGACGACGGCGAAGCCGCGGCCCTGCTCGCCGGCGCGTGCCGCTTCCACGGCGGCGTTCAAGGCCAGGATGTTGGTCTGGAAGGCGATGCCGTCGATCACGCCGATGATGTCGCCGATGCGGCGCGAGGTGGCCTGGATGCCTTCCATCGTCGTCACCACGCGCGCGACCACCTCGCCGCCGCGCATCGCCACGCCGCTGGCCGCATCCGCCAGCGTGTGGGCCTGGCGGGCTGCGTCGGCGCTCTGGCGCACGGTGTCGGTCACCTGCTGCATCGCGGCCGAGGTCTGCTGCAGGCTGGAGGCGGCCTGCTCGGTGCGTGTCGACAGGTCGTGCCCGCCGCTGGAAACCTCGGCGCTGGCCGAGGCGATGCTGTCGGCGCTGAGCTTGACCGTGCCCACTGACAGGTTCAGCGCCTCCTGCATCCGGGCGAGCGCGCGCAGCAGGTCGCCGAGCTCGTCGCCGCGGCTGGTCTGCACCCGCGCGCTGAGGTCGCCGCCAGCGATGCGGTGGGCCGTCGCCGCGGCCAGGCCCAGCGGGACCGTCATCGAGCGCGTCAGCAGCGCGGCGATCACGGCGCCCAGTGCCACCGCGATGCCCACCGTCAGCCAGATGCCCCACAGCACCGAGCGGTAGCTCGCGGTGGCGTCCGCATCGGCGCGGGCGACGCCCTGGTCGTTGAGCTCCTTCAGCGCGGCCATGGTGTCGGTGGTGGAGCGGAAGGCCTTGCGCGAATCGCCGCGCAGGTAGGCCAGCGCCTCATCGGCCTTGCCCTCGTGCACCAGGGCGAGCAGCCTGGGCTGTGTGACGCGGTAGCGCTCGATGGCGGCCTTCAGCTCGCCGGACTGCCCCACCAGCGTCGCGTCGGCCAGCGTCGCCTCGTAGTCCTTTTGCAGCCCGGGCATCAGTTCCCATTGCCGGGCGATGCGGGCGCTCTCGTCGGCATAGGCCTTCTCGCCGCCGCCCAGCATCAGCTGCAGCTCGGCCCGGCGCATCTGGTTCAGCGCCTCGTTCATCGCCGCCAACTGCTGCGTGCCGGGCAGCCAGCGCTGGGACAGAGCGCTGACGCTGCCTTGCACGCGATCGACGCGATCCGCGGCGAACAGTCCCATGCCCAGTACCAGCAGGAGCAGGGCTCCGAAGCCCAGGCCCAGCCGGGGGCCGACACGCAGGTTCGAAAGAAATGACATGTCTATTCCCTCCCTTTGTCGTATGTGGCGGAAGGAAAATAGCACGGCACCGCGAGAAACATAACGGCTTTTTCAAGCGGACTCACGACTGGCCTGCACCCGTGCGGCCGGGCCTAAACTCCCAGGTCCGCCACCCCGAGGTCGCCTTTGAGCACAAGCCTGCTGCTGATCTTCCTGCTGATCGCGCTCAGCGCCTTCTTCTCCACCGCCGAGCTGTCGCTGGCCGCTTCGCGCCGCCTGAAGCTGCGCCAGATGGCGGACGAGGGCGATGCGCGCGCCGACCAGGTGATGGCGGTGCAGGAGCAGCCGGGCCACTACTTCACGGTGATCCAGATCGGCATCAACACGTTGGCCATCCTCGCGGGCATCGTCGGCGAGGGCGCGCTGACGCCAAGCTTCGAGGCGCTGCTGCAGCGCTTCCTGGCGCCACAGCAGGCGCAGGACTTCGCCTTCGCGCTGTCTTTCGTCGCCATCACCACGTTGTTCATCGTGCTGGCGGACCTGGTACCCAAGCGGCTGTCGATGAACGAGCCCGAACGGATGGCCGTCGTCGTCGTCGGGCCGATGTTGGGCCTGGTGCTGGTGCTGAAGCCGCTGGCCTGGGCGCTGTCGGCGCTGACCACCACGCTGATCCGGCTGATGGGCCGCCCGGCCGAGCGCGACAACACGATCACGCACCACGACATCCTCGCGCTGGCGGAGGCCGGCAACGAGGCCGGCGTCGTCGACGACGCCGAGCAGCAGGCGATCGAAAACATCTTCGAGCTGGACACGCGGCGCGTGGAGAGCGCCATGACCACGCGCGAGCGCATCGTCTATTTCGCGCAGGACGACGACGACGCGCTGATCCGCACCCGCATCGCCGCGGAGCCGCACTCCACCTATCTCGTCTGCGCCGGCGAGATCGACCAGGTCACCGGCTATGTGGACGCCACCGACCTGTTCCAGCGCGTGCTGCGCGACGAGGCGATCGACCTGCGCACGCCGGGCCTGGTCAAGAAGGTGCTGATCGTGCCGGACCGGCTGACCCTGTCCGAAGTGCTCGGCCAGTTCCGCCAGGCCCACGAGGACTTCGCGGTGATCGTCAACGAGTACAGCCTGGTGGTCGGCGTGATCACGCTGAACGACGTGATGAGCACGGTGATGGGCAGCCTCGTCAACACCGATGCCGAAGAGCAGCAGATCGTCCGCCGCGACGACGGCTCCTTCCTCGCCGACGGGATCACGCCTATCCCCGACATCAAGCGCGCGCTGGAGCTCGATTCGCTGCCCCATCCCGGCCAGTACGACACGCTCGCCGGTTTCCTGATGGTGATGCTCCGCCGCATCCCCAAGCGCACCGACCAGGTGGTCTGGGAGGGCTGGCGCTTCGAAGTCGTCGACGTGGACCAGTACCGAGTCGACCAGGTGATGATCACCCGGGTGGCGGCGTAGCGGTCAGTCCAGGAAGGTCCAGGTGTCTGCGCCATCGAAGCGTCGCACCGGCACCTTCTCCAGCAGCTTCGGATCGAAGTTGTTCAGGTTCACCCCATGCCGGTCTCCGACTTGGGGTTCCATCGGCTCCCAATGCGTGACGATGCCGCAGGTCCGGCAGCGGATCGTGCGCAAGGTCCGGTCGCCCTGGACGTACTCGACCGTGTTCTCCGGATGCCCTTCGACCTTGACGCTGCCGAACCCGTAGTAGGCCCAGACTCCGCCGACCCGCCGGCACAGCGAGCAGTTGCAGCGGGTTGCCTTGTCGGGCAGGGCCGGCAGGGTCAGGCGGACGGCGCCGCAGTGGCAGCTGCCTTGGAAGAATGTCGCGTCGTTCACTGAAAGCTCCTGGCTGGTTCTTGGCTGGCGTTCCCAGCCTGGAGCATAAGTTCAACGCATCAGAGGAACATCCCGCCCGAGGCTTCGATGCGCTGCGCATTGATCCAGCCATTGGCCGGCTGCAGCAGCGAGGCGATCACGCCGCCGATGTCGTCGGGCTTGCCGGCGCGGCCCAGCGCAGTGATGCTCGCGACGAAGGCGTTCAGGTCGGCGTTGTCGCGCACGCGGCCGCCGCCGAAGTCGGTTTCGATGGCGCCGGGGGCGACCACGTTGACGGCGATGCCGCGCGGGCCCAGCTCCTTGGCCAGGTAGCGCGTCAGCACCTCGACGGCACCCTTCAGCGCGCCGTAGGCGGCGTAGCCGGGCAGGGCGAAGCGGGCGAGACCCGACGAGATGTTGATGATGCGGCCGCCGTCCTCGATCAGCGGCAGCAGCTTCTGCGTCAGGAAGAACACGCCCTTGAAGTGGATGTTCACCAGTTCGTCGAAGACCTGCTCGGTCGTCTCGGCAATGCTCGCGTGCATGCCGATGCCCGCGTTGTTGACCAGGTGGTCGAAGCGCTCGCGCTGCCAGGTCTCGGCCAGTGCCTTGTTCACGGCCTCGGCGAAGGCGGCGAAGCTGGCGCTGTCGCCGGCGTCAAGCTGCAGGGCGACGGCCTTGCGGCCCAGCTTCTCGATCTCGGCGACGGCGCTTTCGGCATCGCCGCGGTGGCTGCGGTAGGTCAGGATAACGTCGCCGCCGCTGCGTGCGACGTGCAGCGCCGCATTGCGGCCCAGGCCGCGGCTGCCGCCGGTGATCAGGGTGATGGTGGAAGTCTGTTGGCTCATGGCGATCTCCTCGTTGCGACGGACCGAACTTTATTGATCGATCCAGAAATGATAAAGAACGAGAATCAGATTTATCTGTTCTCGAATTCAAGACCAATACCATGAGCCTGATCCCACAGATCCAGACCTTCCACCGCGTCGCCGAACTGGCCAGCTTCACCCAGGCGGCCACCAGCCTGGGGCTACCCAAGGCGGCGGCCTCCACCGCCGTGCAGGCGCTGGAGGCGCAGCTGGGCACGCGGCTGCTGCACCGCACGACGCGCAAGGTGCAGCTGACGCAGGACGGCCAGGCCTTCTACGAGCGCAGCAAGGACCTGCTGGACGACATCGACGAGCTGACGACGATGTTCCAGCAGCAGGGCGGCCTGGCCGGCCGCGTGCGCGTGGACATGACCACCGGCCTGGCCCGCAACGCCGTGCTGCCGCGCCTGCCGGAGCTGCTGGCCGAACATCCGCTGCTGGAGCTGGAAGTGAGCAGCACCGAGCGTCGCGTGGACCTGGTGCGCGAGGGCTTCGACTGCGTGGTGCGGGCCGGCCCGGTCGGCGACGCGAGCCTCATCGCCCGGCCGCTGGCCCTGATGCGCATGGCCAACTGCGCCAGCCCCGCCTATCTGGAGCGCTACGGCGTGCCGAAGGCGCTGGCCGAGTTGTCAGGTCACCGGTTGGTGCATTACGCCGGAACGCTCGGCGCGCGGCCCACCGGCTTCGAGCGCGAGGACGGCCCCGCCATCGCGATGATCGGCGCGGTGACCGTCAACAACGCCGATGCCTACCAGGCCGCCTGCCTGGCCGGGCTGGGCCTGATCCAGGTGCCCGCGGCCGGCGTGGCAACGCTGCTGGCCCAGGGCCTGCTGGTCGAGGTGCTGCCGCAGCATCCGGCACCGGCGATGCCGCTGAACCTCGTCTACGCGAACCGCCGCCACCTGTCGCGGCGGGTGCGTGTGGTGATGGACTGGCTGGCCGCGGTCATTTCGCAGCATCTGGAAGCGGCGGCTTCGTCGCCGCCACCCGCGCCGCCGCCGCCGGCCCGCTCAAGGTCAGCCAGGTCAGCACGAGCGCGATGAGCGCGCCGGCGAACATGCCCATCACCATCGGCAGCGGCCGGCCCTGGATGAAGGGGCCGCTCGCCGCCATCAGCACCGCGCCGGTCAGCATCTGCACGGTGCCGAGCAGGGCGGAGGCGGTGCCCGCCAGCTCGCCGTGCTCCTCCAGCGAGAGCACCGAGGTCAGCGGGATCACCAGGCCCATGAAGGCGCTGGCCATCAGGTAGCCGACGATCAGCACGGCCAGGCTGTCGCCGCCGGCCAGGAAGTAGCCCAGCAGCACCAGCACCACCAGTGCGCAGGCGCTGGCCGCGACCTTGACGACGGGCACCATGCCGAAGCGCTCACCCAACTTGCCGCACAGCTGCGAGACGCCGATGAAGGAGGCGGCGTTCAGCGCGAAGGCGAGGCTGTACTGCGTGGGCGTCAGGCCGTAGTGGTCGATCATCACGAAGGGCGAGTTGGCGAGATAGATGAAGAAGCCGCTGATCGCGAAGCTGCCGATCAGCACCAGGCCCATGAAGTGCCGATCGCGCAGCAGCAGCCAGTAGCCGCGCAGTGCGCTGCCGAGGCTGCTTTCCTGGCGCTCCTCCGGGCCGCGGGTCTCGGCCAGCACCGTCGCCATCATCACGATGCCTGCTGCGGCCGCGATCGTCACCGCCCAGAACACGCCGCGCCACGAGAACGCGGCGATGACCGCGCTGCCGGTCAGCGGCGCCAGGATCGGCGAGACGCTGAACACCAGCATCAGCAGCGACATCAGCTTCGCCGCCTCGGTGCCGGTGTGCAGGTCGCGCACGATCGCGCGCGGGACCACCATGCCGGCCGCCGCGCCCATGCCCTGGAAGAAGCGCAGCGTGATCAGCAGGTGCACGTCCGAGGTCAGCGCACAGCCGACGGAGCACGCCGCGAACAGCAGCAGGCCGAAGTACAGCGGCGGCTTGCGGCCCACCATGTCCGAGACCGGGCCGTACAGCAACTGGCCCAGGCCGATGGCGATGAAGAAGGCCGTCAGGCTCATCTGCACGCTGGCGCCGTCGGCGTTCAGCGCCTGGCCGATCGCCGGCAGCGCCGGCAGGTACATGTCGATGGCGAACGGGCCGATGGCGGAGAGCAGGCCCAGCACCAGGGCGATCTTGAAGAGTCGTGAGGTCATGCCTACATTGTCGACAACTTGGCCAGCCACAGCCGCTTGGCGCGATCGACGTTCAGGCTGACGTGCTTGGCCTTGGCGCCGGGCTTCTGGTAGAAGCCGGCGGTCTTGCGGTCGCCGCCCACCAGCGTGGCCGTCATCGTCTGGATCAGCGTGCCCGGGTCCTTCAGCTTGTTCGCGTTCTCGGGCTTGCCGAGCGCCTCGCTGAGCTTCTTGATCGCCTCTTTCTGCTTGGAGGCCTTGACCTCGGTGTCGGGGTCCAGGTCCGCGCCGGGGCCGCCGCCACGGGCCTCGGCCTCGGCGCGGTAGATGATGGCCTGGGCGGCGTCCTCCGCCGACACCTTGTACTTGCCGGCGATGCGCCGGTCCACGTAGGCCAGCTTGGCCTGCTTGACCCAGTTCGCCGCGCGGTTGGCCACGATGGTCTTCCAGTCCTTGGCGGGCTGGTTCGAGACGGCGTCGCTGATGCTCTCGATCAGTTCGCGGACCTCGGCCAGGTCCAGGTCCGGCGGCATGTTTTCGCCCTGCAGCGCTTGCAGCACGGCCTGCTGGATGGCGGCCCTGTTCTTGTCGAACTCACGCCGGTCGGCCGGGTCGAGTTCGTAGCCGGTGCTCTTGTAGTTGATCGTCGGCTGGCCCGGTTGCAGCGGCTTCAGCCGTCCCTTGGTCGCGACGACGCCGGTCTCGATCTTGGCCATCAGTGTGTCGATGTTCAGCTGCGGGGCGTCCTTCTTGATCGTGATCGCGTCGACCTTGGTCAGCTGCCGGCGCGGGTGGTCCTGCAGCGACTGGGCGGAGCGCAGGTTCGCCGGGCCGTCGAGCTTGGCGCGGCCGTTGGCGAAGCGCGGGTCGTTGTCCAGCGTCTCCAGCACCTTGGGCGTCCAGACGTCGCGGAAGTAGCCCACCAGGCCGGGCATGTGCTTCTCCAGCTCCTCCATGCCGTAGACGGCGGCCACCTGCGGCACGCCGACGATGAACTCCTGGAGCAGCGATTCGTCGAACTCCGGGCCGGTCTTCGGCGTCTTGGAGCCGGGCTTGTCCTTGTAGCTGTCCATGCGCCCGCTGAAGCGGTCCTTGATGAACTTCTGCACCGGGTCCTTTTCGTCCAGCAGGTGCAGCTTGCGCATGTCGCCGTCGATCGCAGCGAGGTACTGGCGCTTCTCGTTGTCGTCGGTGAAGGGCAGGGTGGCGCGATCGTTGCTGACCAGGTGGGCGGTCAGGTGGGTCAGCTCGTGAGCCAGCGAGCCGACAGCGTCGCCCTCCTTGCCTTCGCCCGGATCGTCCCCCAGCGGGAACAGCAGCGTGTTGACCTTCTCGTCGTAGGCGGCGGTGGAGCCGATGCTCTGCCCGTAGAGCGGGCCCACCACATTGGTCTTGCTGGCGAACAGGCGCAGGCCGCCGTCTGGCGGGTTGCGGTCGTTGCAGGATGCGGCAGCGGCCAGGTCCAGCATCGGGCGCAGCGCCTCGTTGGCGTAGAGCTTCTCGATGAACTTGCGCGCCTTCAGCTCGTCGGCCGGGTCCTGGCAGCGGGTGGACTGCGCCAGGATGTCCACCGTGGACAGCTTGCCCGGCTTCAGCGGCGGCTTCTTGCCGCCCAGCCCTTCGGCGTGCAGCAGGTCCTCGGCCTCGCGGTTGGTGGAACCCAGCGTGGTGTCCAGCGCGGTCCAGCCGCGGTCGTCGCGGATCTCCGGGTCGATCGAGTTGTCGCTGCCCAGCCGGTCGGCCAGCGCCTTGATCATCGGCGTGTTGTTGCGGAAGCCCGCCAGGTGCAGCGCGGTCTCGCCGCGGCCGTTGCGGGCGTTCACGTCGGCGCCGTGCGTGCTGATCAGGTTCAGCGCTTTGTCGCGCACCCCTTCCTGCGCGACGCGGTCGGTCTTGCTGGTCTGCTGGGATAGCACCTCGTGTAGCGCGGTGCGGCCGGTCGGGTTCTTCTGGTCGACGTCGACGCCGCGCGCCGTGATCAGTTCGGCCAGCGCCGCCTTGTCGCCTTCCAGCGCGGCCAAGCCCAAGGCCATGTGCTTGTTCGAGTCGATCGGGATGTGCGCCAGGCGTGGGTCTGCATTCAGCGCGGCCTGCAGGCCGGCCAGATCCTTGGCCTTGATGGCGGTGACGACGTCGGCTTTGCGCTGTGCCCGCGCCTGCCACAGCACGATCAACCGGGCCAGTTCGCCGGTGGTGTCGCCGTGGCCCATCGCCGTGTCCACCTCGCCGGCCGTGCCCAGCGGCACGCCCTTGGTCGGCAGTGTGCCCACCAGGGCAAGTGCGGCCGCCCGGGCCTCGTCCTCGTCGGCTTGGGCGCCGCCCATGGCCTTGACCGCCGTGTACTGGCGCACCGCCTCGGCGACGAAGCGGGTGACGAAGATGTCACTGGCCGGTGCCTGGCCGGCGGTGACGAAGGCGCCGACGACCTCGCCGCCGGCCAGCGGGCCGGCCTTCGCCAGGCTCAGGCCGGTGTTGCCGCCGGGATCGGCCAGGCCGGCATTGGCGCCACCACCCAGCAGATGGCCGACGACGCTGCCCAGGTCGGTCGCGGAGGGCGGCGTGCCCTCGCGCGGGCCCAGCGCCATGTGCAGCGGCGCGCGGCCCTTCAGGTCGATCGCGTTGGGGTTGACGCCGCGCGCCAGCAGCTCCTGCACGATACCCGGCTGCCCGGCGCCACAGGCGGTGTGCAACAGGCTGTCCTTGAGCGTGTCGTCGCCGGGCATCTTGGCCAGGTAGGGATCGGCGTTCAGCGCGCTCTGGACGACGCCGAGGTCGCCGTCCTTGACCGCCTGCACCAGCTTCTTGCGCCGATCGTCGCGGATCACCGTGGCCTGGAAGAGCGTGGACAGCGCGGTGGTCACGGCGGGATCCGCCAGCAAGGTGGCGATGTCCGTGGGCTGGGTGAGCTGGCCGCCGGCGCTGAACTGCTGGGCCAGCCGCTGGGCGATGACGGTAGCCTCGGGCAGGTTCAGCTTGACGTTCAGCTGCGGCTTCGGGTCGGGCAGATTGGTGTAGGCCGGCAGCGTGCGGTAGGTGGCCAGGAAGGTCGCATACTCGGTGCCGGCCTTCTTCAGGATGGCCTCGGAGCAGGCGTGCTCCAGGGCGTTGAGCCCGGAGCGCTTGCTGGTGTCCTCGGGGATGAAGGCGAGCTTCTTGCTGTCGGGCTCCAGCGTGAAGCCGGGCACGCCCATGATCTGCGCCAGGCCGGGCACGCCGCCGTCGGCGGTGTTGACGTGCATCTGGCCGGTCAGCGCCACGAAGGGCTCGCCGGCAAAGTTCGCCTGCACATGGTCGAAGACCCGCTTGGCCTCGGCGTTCATCAGGGCCAGGCGGCGCTCGTGGTAGCGCGGGTCGTCGGTCTTGACCTGCGGGTCGGCCTTGGTGGTGTCGATGCCCCAGATCCGCACGCCCTGTTCGCGCGCGGCATAGAGCATGCCCTCGAAGTCGGCCTTGTACGAGCTGTCCTGCAGTTCCTTGATGCGCGTCAGCAGCATCGCCGGCATCTCGGCCGCGGGGTCGGACAGGAAGGCATCGATCTCGTCCTGCAGGTCCGAGGCCAGTTCCTCGACGAACAGGTGCTTGAGCTTGGTGCCGCCGTGCTGGCGGATCAGCTCGGTCGTGTAGTCCTTGGACGCCTGGTCCTTGTGGTCGTAGCCCAGCACCATGCCGCCGCCGTTGTCCAGCATGTGCTCGGCGCCCTGCACGGCGTTCATGTCGCCGGTCACGCCGTGCGGCGGCGGCAGCGGCGGCACACCGACGATCGGCGGCGCCACGTTGGACAGCGAGGTCCGCGCCTGGTCGCGCCGCTGTTCGGTCAGCAGCTTGTAGGCGGGCGTGCCGAACTGCTCGATCGAGGCCTCGGGTTCGCGCAAGGTGGCGCTCAGCTTGTCGCGGAAGTTGCGGCGGTTGGCGCTCTGGCCGAGGTCGCGGAACTCGCCGTGGATCTCGACGGCGGGGGTGGCGGCATCGAACACGAACAGCGCATCGGCCTTGGCGGCGATGACGAAGCTCTCGGTGCTGTTGACGATGTTGTCGTAGTCGACCTGGGTCAGCGGGATGATCAGATTTGCGGGCACGCTCGGTCTCCGGGCGGTGGGTTGTACTTCTGGGTGCGACGGAAAGGCTGGAGGCGGGCGGGCCTCAGGCGAGCTGCTCGCGCAGCTGCTGCAGCGGCGCGCTCAGGCGCTCGCGGATCTCCAGCGGCATGAACGGGTTCTCTTCGATGTGGGCGACCAGCGCATCACCGTCGAGGTAGGCCTGGTAGTTGCCAACGATCTCTGACGCGCGGCCGCGCAGCTGTTTCTGCAGCGCAGGCTCGGCGGCGTTGTAGAGGTCGTCCAGCGTGTCGGCCAGGCCTTCGTTGAAGCGGCCGGTGATGCGCAGGATCTTGTGGGCCTGCTGGGCGGTTTCGGCGTCGTCGTACTCGGACAGCACGAGTTCGCGCAGGTTCTCCAGGTCGGCTTCGAGCCGAGCCTTGGCCTCGTTCCACTGCAGCTTGAGGCGGGCGAAGGCGACCTTGCCGCCGGTGGCGGGCGGTGCGGTCGGCGCCGTGGGCGCGGCCTCGGTGCCGCCGGCCAGCAGCGCCTCCACCTCGTCCAGCAGGGCTGCGGCTGCGTCGAAGTCGTGCTTGCCGGCCAGCACGCCGGCCTCGCTGGCCTTCAGCTTGGCGTCCGGCGCGCCCGGGTGGCCGACCTGCTGCGCTTCCTTGATGCGCGGCACCAGGGCCAGCATGCGGGCTTTGAAGGCGGCCGCCGGGTCCACCGTGGTGTCGCCGGTCGGGGTGGCGGCCAGCAACTTCTCAAGTGTCTCCAGCGCCTTGTGCGCGGCGCTCCAGTCGCCCGCGGCGGCCTTGGCGGCGGCGAAGTCGCGGACGGCGCCCAGCTTGACAGATTCGCCGTGCCCGGCGGCCACGGCCCGGGCCAGCGGCTCCTCCAGCCGGCGCAGCAGCTGCTGGTAGGCCAGCTGTTCGGCGGACGGCAGCGGCGGCGCCTCGGGCACGACGGTGCCGGTCTCGGGCAAGCCTTCGTCCTCGCCGTCCGTCTCTTCGCTGCCGTCCTCGCCGCGCACCTTCACCTTCAGCCGCAGGTCGGTCTGTGCCAGCAGCGCCTCGCGCAGGCGCTTGGCCAGTTGCGCGGCGGGGCTGGCGACGACGAAGGTCAGCACATTGCCTTCGTACAGGCAGTGGCCGGCCACGTACTTCATGCCGCCGGTGGCATCGACCGCGGTGGCCAGCACCTTGCGCTGCGCCGGCGAGATCGACCGGCGCAGGATCAGCACGGCCGTCTTCTTGCCGGCCAGGCAGATCAGCGCGTTCATCTGGGCCTCGCCCTTGCGCAGCTCGCGCAGCAGCGGAACCATCTTCGTGGTCAACAGCGCGGGGGACTCGTCGTCGCCCTCTTCGCCGGCCGCGTCATGGCTGGCGGCGGTCTTGCGCTGCAGGGCCTCCGCCTCGTCCAGCAGCTCGTTGAGCTGATCCTTGACCTGGCCGAACAGCTTGTCGCCGAGCTCCTTCTTGCGCTTGGCCTGGGCCAGGATCTGCTTCTTCAGCTGCTCGACGACCTCGCCCAGCGCGTCCAGGCGAGCGGCCGGCTTGGCCTCGTCGGTCTTGTCGAACTTCGCCAGCGCCTTGCGCAGTGCGGCATCGTCCAGTTCCAGCTTCTGTTTCTTCGTGAAACCGGTCCAGATCGATTCGGCAAGCTTGTCGGCCATGATGGGATGCACCTAGTTTTTGGGACTTGCCATCGTAGCCAATCGGCCATGGTGCTCGGGCCACAATGCGGAGCATGAACCCCCGTTCCCAAGATATTTCACAGCGCGCCGCAGAACTGCGCGAGCTGCTGAACCACCACGCCCACCTGTACTACGTGCTCGACCAGCCCGAGCTGCCCGACGCCGAGTACGACAAGCTGTTCCAGGAGCTGCAGGCCATCGAGGCCGCGCAGCCGGAACTGCTGACGCCCGACTCGCCGACGCAGCGCGTGATCGGCCAGATCCTGCCCGGCTTCACGCCGGTGCGGCATGTGGTGCCGATGCTGTCCATCCGCACCGAGACCGACACCTCGGCCAACGGCGCCGTCGCCTTCGATGCGCGGGTGCGCCGGGAACTCGCGCTGGGCGAGGGCGATCCGCCGGTCGAGTACGCGGCCGAGCTGAAGTTCGACGGCCTGGCGATGAACCTGCGCTACGAGAACGGCCGGCTGGTGCAGGCCGCCACCCGCGGCGACGGCGAGACCGGCGAGGACGTGACGCAGAACATCCGCACGATCGGCCAGATCCCGCTGCGCCTGAAGGGCGTGACGGCGCCGGTGCTGGAAGTGCGCGGCGAGGTCTACATGCGCCGCGACGATTTCGAGGCGCTCAACGAGCGCCAACTGGCCGCCAACGAGAAGACCTTCGTCAACCCGCGCAACACGGCGGCCGGCGCGGTGCGCCAGCTGGACCCAGCGCAGGCGCGCAAGAAGCCGCTGTCCTTCTTCGCCTACGGCCTGGGCGATGTGCAGGGCTGGGACATCCCGGCCACGCACAGCGGCATGCTCGACGCGTTCGCTGAGATGGGCCTGCCGGTGAGCGGTGACCGCGCGGTGGCACAGGGCGCCGAAGGCCTCGTGGCCTTCCACGAGGCGATGCGCGAGAAGCGCGATGCGCTGCCCTTCGACATCGACGGCATCGTCTACAAGGTCAACAGCCGAGAGCTTCAACAGAAGCTCGGCTTCGTCACCCGCGAGCCGCGCTGGGCGGTGGCGCACAAGTACCCGGCGCAGGAGCAGCTGACGCGCTTGAACGGCATCGAGATCCAGGTCGGCCGCACCGGCAAGCTGACGCCGGTGGCCAAGCTGGAGCCGGTGTTCGTCGGTGGCACGACGGTCAGCAACGCGACCTTGCACAACGTCTTCGAGCTGCGCCGCAAGGGCGTGCGCATTGGCGACACCGTGATCGTGCGCCGCGCCGGCGACGTGATTCCCGAAATCGTCGGCAAGGTCGCCACCGAACACGCCGCCTACGTGCCGAATTTCCATATGCCCCGCACCTGCCCGATCTGCGGCAGCAAGGCCGAGCGCGAGAAGGGCGGCATCGACTACCGCTGCACCGGCGGCCTGTTCTGCCCGGCGCAGCGCAAGCAGGCGATGCTGCACTTCGCCGGCCGCCGCGCGCTGGACATCGAGGGCCTGGGCGACAAGCTGGTGGACCAGCTGGTGGACGGCGGCATCGTCACCAGCCTGCCGGGCCTATACAAGCTGGGGGTGGCCAAGCTCGCCGCGCTGGAGCGCATGGCCGAGAAGAGCGCGCAGAACATCGTCGACGCGCTGGAGAAGAGCAAGAGCACGACCCTGGCGCGCTTCCTCTACGGCCTGGGCATCCGCCAGGTCGGCGAGACCACGGCCAAGGATCTGGCGCGCCACTTCGGCTCGATGGACAAGCTGATGAAGGCCAGCATCGAGGAGCTGCTGGAGGTCAACGACGTGGGCCCCATCGTCGCGGCCAGCATCCACACCTTCTTCGCGCAGCCGCACAACGTCGAGGTCGTCGAGCAGCTGCGCGCCGCCGGCCTGCACTGGGCGGAAGGCGAGGGCGCGAATGCCAACGCCGGCCCGCGCCCGCTGCTGGGCAAGACCCTGGTGCTGACCGGCACCTTGCCGACCCTGTCGCGCGATGAGGCCAAGGAGCTGATCGAGGCGGCGGGCGGCAAGGTCAGCGGCTCGGTGTCCAAGAAGACGACGTACGTGATCGCCGGCGAGGAGGCCGGCTCCAAGCTCGACAAGGCGCGCGAGCTGGGCGTGGCGGTGCTCGACGAGGCGGGGCTGCGCGAGCTGCTGCAGGCGATTTCGTAACAAACCTTGTAGCAAAAGCTCACAACTTCGCCGGCAAGCGCCGGTGCGCTGCTGCCGATAAGCAAGGTAAGTGGTGCCACCGTTGCCGATGCGAGGCGTGACGGCCGGCCTACGCCCGTGTTCGATCCATTGCCTCGCCAGGAGCGGCCACCATGATGCTGATCGATGCGGGACAACGGCTGGATTCGTTCATGCCGATTCGACAGACCTCCGATGCCTCCGGCGCGTCCTCGGAGCGCCGCCGGGCGTACGACGACGGCGACCGATCGGTGCAAGGCGGACATTCGCATGGTCACCACCACAGCCGCGGCGGCGGCCTGGGGCAGGCACTGCGGCAGACGCTGGACCAGCTTGGGATCAGTGTCGGCGGCAGGCGGGACGGTGGCTCCTCGGGTGGCACTTCGACCGGCACGACGACCACCACCACCATCACGATCACCATCACGACCAGCAGCGGCAACAACCCGGCCGTGAACACGACGACGGGCGGCACTGCGCCGACCACCACCACGCCGGTCTCCACCACGCCAGTGACCACCCAGCCGGTTGCCACCACCGACGAGCCGGAGACGACGACTCCGATCAAGACTCCCGCGGCATCGACGTCGCCCGTCCCCAACACCGATGGCGACACCGCCCCGTCCGCCTCCCGCGCCGACCTGCATGCGCTGATGCACGCGCTGTTCCAGGCGGTGCGCAGCGAGGCCCGGCACGGCAGCGGACATGGCCTTTCCGACGCGTTGGGCAGCCTGGCCGCCGACGCGGCGAACGGCTCGGCGCCGTCCGCGCTGCAGGATGCGTTCGATCGCCTGACCGGGGGCGATTCGGATTCGACGTCGGCCGATGGCAACACTCCGACGCTGCAGCAGTTCCTGCTGGCCCTGCAGCAGAACCTCGGCGGCAGCGACTCGGGAACCGGCCACACCTTGCCCTACCAGCCCACCGGCAATCTGCTGGCGATCCTGGCCTGAGGGTTCAGATCCGGCCGCTCAGATTCGACCGCCTTCGCAGGCTGCCACCACCTCGTCGACCCAGACCCGCACCTTGGCCGGCAGGAAGCGGTTCGAGGGATAGAGCAGCCAACACAGACCCGCGTAGTCGGTCAGGTGTTCCCAGTCGGCCAGCACCTCCACCAGCGCGCCGCTGGCCAGCGCGGAGCGCGCGCTGAACTCCGGCAGGCTGGCGATGCCGAGGTCGGCCAGGGCCGCCTCCAGCCGCACCTCGCTGTGGTTGGCCACATAACGGCCGCTGACCTTGATGCTGGCCTGCTCATCCCCTCGCCGGAAACGCCATTGCCGGTCTGAATCCACCTCGCCCAGATACAGGCAGCTGTGGTCGGCGAGGTCTTGCGGGCGCACTGGCGTGCCGCGCCGGGCGAGATAGCGTGGCGAGGCGCAGACCAGGTGCCTCATCCGCATCAGCGGCCGCCCGGCCAGGCCGGCCGGCGGGGTCTCGGTGATGCGCAGCGCCAGGTCGATGGATTCCTCGAACAGGTCGACCTGCCGGTCGGTGACGATCAGCTGCACGTCCACCTCCGGATACTTGCCGAGGAAATCGGCCATCAAGGGATGGATCACCTGCCGCCCGATGGCCTTGGGCATGCTGACGCGGACCAGTCCGCGGGGCGTCGCCGCCTGGCTGTCGCTCAAGGCCATCACTTCGCGTGCCGCGCCCATCATGGCCTGGCAGCGGCTGTACGCCGCCGCACCCGCTTCCGTCAGGCGCAGCTTGCGCGTGGTGCGCTCCAGCAGCCGTACGCGCAGCACGCCCTCCAGCCGCGCCACCTGCCGGCTGGCCGCCGAAGGCGCGATGCCCAGCTCGCGCGCCGCCGCCGAGAAGCTGCCCGCTTCCACGACACGGGCGAAGACGGCCATGTCGGTCAGGGAGTTCAAGGCGGTATTGATGCTCATGGCGCACAAGTGCTGGATGGATTCGATGGATTATCAATAGCTGCGGCTGAATGAACAATGCCGCCATGTCCGAATCACATCGCCTTCTTCGCCTGTCCGACCTGACCTTGCTGGCCGTGGCCGCGGTCTGGGGCACCAGCTACGGCGTCGCCAAGCTGGCCCTGAGTTTCTATCCGGTGCTGGGCTTTTTGGCGCTGCGCTTCGGCATCACCTTCGTCCTGCTGTTGCCGGCGCTGCTGCGGGCGAGTGCTGCCCAGCGGCGCGGTTCGCTGCGGGTCGGCCTGCCGCTGGGGGCGCTGATGCTGGGCATCTTCCTGTGCGAGACCTTCGGCATCGCGGACACGCAGGCCAGCAACGCGGCCTTCCTGATCAGCCTTTGCGTGGTGTTCACGCCCTTCGCCGAATGGGCGCTGCTCGGACGGCGACCGGCCCTGGCCTTGTTCGGCTTTGCCGGGATGTCGTTCGCGGGCGTGGCGCTGCTGTGCGGCGGCTTCGACCGGCTGGGCGCGGGCGATGGCCTGATGTTGATTGCCGCAGTGCTGCGCGCCGTGACCGTCTGCCAGACGGCACGCCTCACGCGTCGCCGCGAGGTGCCGGCGCTGGCCTTGACGGCGGTGCAGGCGGGCGTGATCGCGCTGGGCTGCGTGCTGCTCGCTTTGGCCACGCCCGGCGGTTTGCCGAAGCTGCCCGACCTGCCCGAAGCGGGCACCTTCTGGGTGGCCACCGTTTACCTCGTGGCCGGCTGCACGGTGTTCGCCTTCTTCGCGCAGAACTGGGCGCTCAAGCACAGTGCGCCGAGCCGGGTGGCCTTGCTGATGGGGAGCGAGCCGGCATTCGGCGCCTTGTTCGCGGTCTCGTGGCTGGGGGAAAGGCTGAGCGCCACGGGATGGCTGGGCGGCGGCCTGATCGTGCTGGCTGCGCTCTGGGCGACGCTGACGCCCGAAGCGCCAAGCCGCCCGGCGGTCGAGATCGCTCAGACCTGAGCGAAGCCGTGCTTACAGGTATTCGCTGATCTTTACCTGACCGTCGCCTCCGGTCTCCGGATTTGTGCTGAACTAGTGATATGCGCGCGCCTGGAGCTTCCAGGGGCGCCTCAACGGAGTTGATGATCATGAAGTTCCAAGGCAATCTTTCGCTGCGCGTCTTCGCTGCAGCCGCGCTGGCGGTGACGATGGCCGCCGCACCGGCGCTGAGTGAGGCCCAGGGCCGCGGCGGCCACTGGCATGGTGGCGGCTACCACGGCGGCTATCACGGCTATCACGGCTACCGCGGCGGCGGCTGGGGCTGGGGGCCTGTCTTCGGCCTGGCGCTGGGCGTGGATCTGGCGCTGGCCTCGCGGCCGTACTACGGTTCTGGCTATGGCTACTACGGCTATCCGAGCACGGTGGTCGTCCAGGCGCCGCCGCCGGTCGTCGCCTACGAAAGCCGTCCCGCACCGGCGCCCATCAGCAGCGCACCGGAACCGGTCATCTACCCGCGCAACGGCCAGTCCGCCGCGCAGACCGAGACCGACATGCGCGACTGCAATGCCTGGGCCACCCGCCAGCCGAGGGCGATGGCCGATGGCAGCGTGTTCCAGCGTGCGACGGCCGCTTGCATGGACGGCCGGGGCTATTCAATCCGCTAGGCGATCCGCTAAGCGATCCGCTGAAGTACGCCGTTAGTATTTGACGGCAGCAGCGCCGCCGCCGGACCCAGCATCAGGGCCCGTGCGGCGGTTTGCTTTTGGGCCTGCGTCATCTCGACCAGCGGGGTGAAATCGCCCGCCACATGCGTCGCCACCGGAAGGCCGTCGCGATAGAGCACCCGGTTGCCGGCGGTGCGCGGCAGCCTGGGGCCGGGCAGCAGCGTGCCGAGCAGGTTGGCCGGATCGGCAGTGGCCAGGCAGATCCACGGTGCATCGTCGACCGGCGGCCGGCGGCGGATCTCGCGCATCCGCGCCACCGCCTCCGGCAGTGCGAACTGCTCACCCGACAGACCAGCGATGAAGCGCCCGCCGCGCAGGTCGCCGCGCGCCTCCAGCCGGCGGCAGACCCGCACCAGCTCGCGCCACGGCGGCAGCCACGCCGCCTCGCGCTCCAGCAGGCGCCAGGCGATCAAGCCGTAGCGGCGCAGCAGCGCGCGCACCAGGTGCTCGATGTCCTCGGCCGCGGCATCCTGGTGCTGGGGACGGATCAGCGACCAGCGGCCCGCATCCTCGATGCCCACAAGCGGCCGGCGCGAGCGGTGCCGCGCGGCCGACTTACTGACGCTGCGCTTGGACGGCGGCACCATCAGCGCCCGCAGCCCGGCGAAGCTGTCACAGCTGGCGCGCCCGCGCACGACCAGCTCGGCCAGCGCGTCTTCCAGCTCCGAGGGCAGCAGCCGCGTGCCCTGCAGCATCTCGTCGAAGAAGGAAGCACCGTGCGTGGCCAGGTAGTCGCCCAGGCGGCGCGCCTTGTGGCCGAACTCGGTTTCGTCGGCCGGTGGCGGCGCGATGCGCGCCCACAGCGCGGCGCTGCGGCGGGGGAGCAGCAGCACCGGCGTGCCGCGCAGCGAGGTGCCGATGCTGCCGCCGCTTGAACTGGCGGCCAGGGGGCGCAGCCGCGTCCAGGTGGTGCGGCCGGCGGTGCAGAGTTCGTCCAGCCAGGCGCTCGAATAGTCGCGCAGCCGCGCCGGCAGGATCTCGGCTTCCCATAGCTGGGCCGGCGCCTCGTAGCCCTCCAACGCGGCCAGCACGGCGGGCAGCGCCTCGGCGCCTTCGAGCTGGCTGCCGGGGCCGATCTGCTGCCAGTCGAACAGGAAGCGCATGAAGTCGCGCGGCTCCACCGGCTCGATCTCGCGGCGCAGCCGCTGCAAGGTGTAGCGGTGGATGCGGGCGAGCAGATGGCGTTCGCACCATTCGACTTCTATGGCGCCCGGCGTGAAGCGGCCGTGCATCACCGTGCCTTCGGCCTGCAGCGCCAGCAGCGCGGCTTCGATGGCGGCGGGCTGTTGCTGTAACTGGTTGGCCAATGCCAATGCGGTGACCGGGCCGAGGCCGCCCAGGCGCGCGCGCAGCAGTTCGCGCAGCGGATCTTCGGGCGCCGTGGTGTAGCCGGCGGGTGCGTCGATCGGCGGCACGATCGTCGCTTGCGGATACAGCGCCCGCACGCCAGCGAGCCGTTCGGCCACGGTCCACAGACCCGCCTGTTCGAGCCGCGTGGCCCGCTGCGCGCCCGCGAGCGCCTGCAGCCAGCCAGCCCAGCCTTCATTGGCGGCCACCTCGGCGTCGGTGACCACGCCGAGCATCTCGACCGCCTCATGCATCTCGTCGGCCGAGCGCGGCTGCGGCCAGGCCTCGTCGCGCACGGCCTGGATCGCGTCGGCATCGAGCCGGCCCAGCTCGTCGCCGTTCTCCGGATCGGCATAACGGCGATTCTGGACGGCCTGCGTGCGGCGCTCCTCGATCGGCGCGTCGTCCAGGTAGGCGTAGGGCTTGGCCGTCAGCGCCTCGGCGGCAAGCGGCGAGGGCGCGGGCAGGTCGCGCGCGATCACCTCGATGCGGCCGGCTTCCAGCTCGCGCAGCTGCGCGAGCCAGCCCTCGGCGTCCATCGCCTCGTGCAGGCAGTCGTCCAGCGTCTGCGCGACGAGCGGATGCTCGGGGATCTCGCGCTCGCCGGCGACGTTTTCCAGGCAGGCGACCTGGTCGGGGAACACCGAGGCCAGCAGGTCTTCGGACTTCATCCGCTGAAGCTGCGGCGCCACCTTGCGGCCGCCCTGCATGCGCGGCAGCGCCAGCGAGGTGGTCGCGTTCCAGCGCCAGCGCACGCCGAATAGCGGCGAATCCAGCAGCGCCTGCACCAGCACGTGCTCGGCCGTCGCGCTGTTCAGGTAGCGCGCGACCTCGGCCAACTCGAAGCTGTGCGCGGTGGACAGCGAGAGCTGGATCGCGTCTTCAGTCGCAGCCGCCTGCAGCTCGAAGTTGAACTGGCGGCAGAAGCGCTTCCTCAGCGCCAGGCCCCAGGCGCGGTTGAGGCGGCTGCCGCGCGGTGAATGGACGATCAGCTGCATGCCGCCCGACTCGTCGAAGAAGCGCTCCAGCACGATGCGGTCTTGCGTGGGCAGCACGCCGAGATCCTTCAGCGCGCGGCCCAGGTAGTCGACGAGCTGCTGCGCCGCGGCCTCGGGCAGGCCCAGCGTGCCGATGGCCCAGGCGAGCGGATCGCTTTGGTGCCGCTCGAACTCGGCGCGCAGCCTCGAGACAGCGAACGAGAGTTCGTCGCTGCGCCCCGGCGCCTCGCCCAGCCAGAACGGGATGTTCGGCGCTGCGCCCTTGGCATCTTCCACGCGGACGATGCCGGGCTGCACGCGCAGGATCTTGTAGCTGGTGTTGCCGAGCTGGAACACGTCGCCGGCCAGGCTCTCGACGGCGAAGTCCTCGTTGACGGTGCCGACCTTCTCGGCCTGCGGCTCCAGCATCACCGTGTAGTCCGCCGCCTCGGGGATCGTGCCGCCGGACGTGAGTGCCGTCATGCGCGCGCCGCGACGTTCGCGCAGGTGCCGGTGGACCGCGTCGCGGTGCACATAGCTGCCGCGCGGGCCCTGGCGGGTGGAGAAGCCGTCGCTGACCATGCGCACGACTTCGTCGAAGCGCTCGCGGCCCAGCTCGCGGTAGGGCCAGGCGCGGCGCACCAGCGCGAAGAGCGCATCTTCATCCCACTCGCGGCAGGCGACCTCGGCGATCAGATGCTGGGCCAGCACGTCCAGCGGGGCGTCCGGCACTTTCAGTGCATCCAGTTCGCCCCGGTTCACGGCATCGAGCAGCGCGGCGCACTCCACCAGTTCGTCGCGCGTCTGCGGGAACAGCCGCGCCTTTGGCGTGCCGCCCACCGCGTGGCCCGAGCGCCCGGCGCGCTGCAGGAAGGTGGCGATCGAGCGCGGCGAGCCGAGCTGCACGACCAGGTCCACATCGCCGATGTCCAGCCCCAGCTCCAGCGAGGCGGTGGCGACCAGCAGTTTCAGCTCGCCGCGCTTGAGCCGCTGCTCGGCCGAAAGCCGCGCCTCCTTCGACAGGCTGCCGTGGTGCGCCGCAACGGACTCCTTGCCGAGCCGCTCGCCAAGATGCCGGGCCGCGCGTTCGGCCATGCGCCGGGTGTTGACGAAGACCAGCGTCGTGCGCTGCTGCACGGCGAGTTCGACGACGCGGTCGTAGACCTGCTCCCACTGGTCGTTGGACATCACCGCCGTCAGCGGCGTTGGCGGTACTTCGAGCGCCAGGTCTCGCTTGCGGGAGTAACCGATGTCGACGATCTTGCAGGGCTCGGCCGCACTGCCGGTGAGGAAGCGTGCGACCAGCTCGATCGGCTTCTGGGTGGCGGACAGGCCGATGCGAGTGAAGGGCTGCGGGCAAAGCGCCTGCAGCCGTTCCAGGGTCAGCGCCAGGTGGCTGCCGCGCTTGGTCGCCGCGACCGCATGGATCTCGTCGACGATCACCGTCCGCACCGTCGACAGCAGCCGCCGGCCCGACTCCGAGCCGATCAGCACGTACAGCGATTCCGGCGTCGTCACGAACACGTGGGGAGGCCGTCGCAAGGCTTGCGCACGTTCGCTGGCCGGCGTGTCGCCAGTGCGCACGGCGGTGCGGATCTCGACCTCGGGCAGACCCAGCGCCTTCAGTTCGGCGCGGATGCCGGCCAGCGGCGCCTCCAGGTTCAGCCGGATGTCATTGGACAGCGCCTTCAGCGGCGAGACGTAGACGACCGCGCATTCATCCGGCAGGCCCTCCGGCGCCTCCAACCCCTGTCGCACCAGCGCGTCGATCGCCGCGAGAAAGGCCGTCAGCGTCTTGCCGGAGCCGGTCGGCGCTGCTACCAGCGTGTGCCGCCCCGCCTGGATCGCCGGCCACGCCGCCGCCTGCGCAGGCGTGGGCGCAGTGAAGGTCCGGTCGAACCAGGCCTGGACGGCGGGGTGGAAGCTGTGCATGGCGAGAGCTTGCCATGTCGGGGTGGGGGCGGGTGGTTCAAGGCCTCATGGGTCTCATCGGTCTCATCTCAGCACTTCCACCAGGGCGTCGTAGACCAGGCGTACCCGTGCCGGCACCGGCGAGCGCTGGACGCGGTAGACGTAGATCGGCCAGGGCTCGGGTTCATGCGGTTCCAGCACGCGAACGAGTTGCCCGGACTTGATCCAGGGCTCGGCCAGGGGCGCGACGATCTGGCCGAAGCCGAGGCCCGCCAGCACGGCGGCGCATTCGGCGTCGTGGTCGTCCGTCACGAAGGCTGGTGCTGCCGGCACGAACTTGCGCTTGCGTGAGAAGTCCCAGGAGTAGGGGCGGCCGGAGTTGAGGTCGATCAGCGCGGTGAGCGGGAGCTGTTCCAGCGCGGCCACGTCGGCGGGCGGGCCGAAGCGGGCCAGCAAGGCAGGCGCAGCGACCGTGTAGAGCTGCATCGTGCCGACCGGCTTGGCCACGAAGCGGCTGTCGCGCAGGGGGCCGACGCGCACGCCGGCGTCGATCTTTTCCCCCACCACGTCCGCCAGGCGGTTCGACAGCCGCAGGTCGAGCACCAGCCCGGGATGTTCGGCCAGCATCGGCGCCAGGGCCTTGGGAATGTGCTGGCGACCGAGCACGCCGGGTGCGGCAATACGCACCGTGCCCGCATGCTGAGACAGCGTGCGCCGGTCGATGCGCTGGAACAGCTGGTCCACGCCGCCGACCGCGGTGCGCGCGCGTTCGGCCAGGGCGCTGCCGAAGTCCGTCAGGCGCACACCGCGCGTGCTGCGGTGAAAGAGCGGCTCGCCCAGTTCGTCTTCCAGCTCGCGGACCGCGCGCGTGACGACCTGCGGGGAAACCGCCAGGCGCTGCGCCGCCTCGCGGAAGTTCGCAGCACCCGCTGCGGTGCAGAAGATGCGCAGCGATTCCAGGCGGTTGTTCATGGCCTGAAGTATTCCAGAAACCGGAATTCTCAACTCTCAAGAGTTCCATATACGCAGACAGTCCGAATTCCGACACTGCAAGCGTTCCAAGTTTCGAACAACCCTCCGAAAGGACTTCACCATGAACGCCACGACTCAACTCAGCATCTCCGGCAAGGTCGCCATCGTCACCGGGGCCAGCAGCGGCCTCGGCGAATCGACCGCTCTCCATCTCGCCGCACGCGGCGCCAAGGTCGTGCTCGCCGCGCGGCGCGTCGACCGCCTGCAGAAGCTGGTGGACGATATCCGTGCCTCGGGCGGCCAGGCCATCGCCGTGGCAACCGACGTCGCCAAGCGCGAAGACCTGGAAAAACTGGCCGCCGCTGCCGTGGAGGCCTTCGGCCGCATCGACGTGCTGGTCAACAATGCCGGCGTGATGCCGCTGTCGCCGCTGGCCAGGCTGAAGGTGGACGAGTGGGACCGCACCATCGACGTCAATATCAAGGGCGTGCTCTACGGCATCGCCGCGGTGCTGCCGCGCATGCAGGCGCAAGGCAGCGGCCACATCATCAACATCGCATCGATTGCCGGCATCAAGGTGTTCACGCCCATCGGCACCGTGTACAGCGCGACCAAGCATGTGGTGCGCGCCATCTCCGAGGGCCTGCGCATCGAGTCCGGCCCCAGCATTCGCGTCACCACCGTGTCGCCCGGCGCCGTGGAATCGGAACTCAAGCACGGCAGCTCCGATCCGGATGCCGCAGCCGGCGTGAAGGCGTTCTACGACGCGAACCAGATCCCGGCGGACTCCGTCGCCCGCGCCATCGTGTACGCCGTCGAGCAGCCGGCCAATGTGGACATCAACGAGATCGTGATCCGGCCGGTATCGCAGGAGTTCTGACGCGGCCGAACTTCGCCGGCACTGCTCGTCGTGAAGGCCTGATGGGACTACGCGATCAAGCTCGTGCTTCCCAGCCAGCGCACCAGTTGCATCAGGGTCGGTGCCTGGCATTTGGTCAGCAGATTGCGGACATGGCTGCGCAGCGTGCTGACCTGCAGGCCCAGGTGGTGCGCCGCCGCGTTCACCGACAGGCCGTCGGCCAGCAGCATGAGCACATAGCGCTCGGTCGCCGTCAGCCGGCATTGCTGGAACAGGGCGTCGATGCGCGCGGACTGGGTGAGCGCGGGCTCGTCGAGGTGAATCTGCATCAGCAGGCTGTCGACCGGCCAGTCGGTACCCTGCGCCAGGCTGGCGCCGATCGTCGACATTTCGAGCCAACCGGTACGCAGGCCGGGCGACGAAAACCACAGGCCCGCGGGCGTCGGCGTGCCGCTGGCCGAGCGATGCAGCATCTCCTCGATCTTGTCGGCCTTCAGCTGACCGATGCTCATCAGGCGCCCGGCTACCTTGCTGGCCTGGCCTTCGCCGAACATCCGCTCGGCGTTGGCATTGGCGAATACGAGCCGCCGATCCGGCAGCAGAACGAGAAGCCGTTGCGGCAGACCCTCCAGCAACTGTTCGGCACGGCCAGACCTGCGCATCGGCGGGACCTCTCGGGCAGACAACATGGTTGACCTCCATCACTTTTGTTGATGCGCCCGCTCACGTCGGCATCGGCGCTGTGCCACTATTTGCCGAAAGGCTGTTTACGGTCCTTTACAAACATTAAGCGTTCTTTATTCGTCGAAGTCGGGAGCGGGCGGTGCATCGAGCGGCCGGCGGAATGACAAGATCTTTTCGGGAGTGGCCATGTACCGTCCGCCGGGAGACCTGAGGGATTTCGATGCGATCGCGGGGCAGGGCAGGTGCTGGCATCGGTACATCCAGGCCTTCTTTGCGCAGGCGATCTACGAAGCAAAAAAAGGGCTGAAGACCATCGGCACCGGCGCTCCTGGAATCCCTCAGTTCTACGACGCCTTCGCCGAGTCTGTCGGCGACACGATGGCGCAGGACATCGTCTGGAACGCGTTCCCGAATGACTTGCTGCGCCGCTTTGGCCGCGAAGAGGCGATGCGCCAGGCTGACAGGCTTTGGCCCTTGCCCGCGTATCAGCTGGGATGGCGGTACAACCCTGATGATCCATTGCCGACCGAGAACCGACTGGTACAGCTTCTCGGTCCGGTGATCCCCTTTGCCAGCGAGCTCTGCTACCGACCGCAGACCGAGTACTGCGAGTGGCACGTGCAGCCCGAGGGGGACCGGATCCGACGAGTGACATTTACCTGCGAGCCGCCCGAGTATTGGCAAGCCATGTTCGGCGGGGTCCTTCGAGCATCCACGGTCCGGTTTCCGGGCCGCAAGGATGTCTTGCTTTCCCTCTACAGGCGATTGGTAGACCCGCGGGTGGAACTTCGGGAAATCCTTGCAACCGCGGTGTCGCAACAGACCCCGCTCAGTCCGTTTGACTATCGCTACAACCCGTACAACCGGTGGAATACCAAGGACGGCATTGCCCACCTATGCGCGCCGCCGAACGCATTGATACCTGAGATCATGCTTGCCGCAATGGCCAGCCGGACCTATCGGAACGCCAGGGGCGAAGCGGTCGTGCTTCCTGACGTCCTCGTCGCCGGAGCGGGGCTGGGGGATGTCAATCGGAACAGCGACGTTGCGATCGCATCCGCGGCCAATGCCCTGGCGCGGCAAGGCCGGCGGATCACCTTGTCCAACCCGGTCGGCATCTGCATGGACCACGTCGACGTCTCGGGGTGGGAGTTTCCCGGCGGACTGCGTGCTTCGGACTGCATACGCATCGTCCGGGGACAGGAACGTCATATCTTTCGCCTGGTGGTGGAAATGCCGTGCTCTCGATTCAGCGTGAGCGACATCCGCATTGGCGGGGTTCCGATCCGGTACGGTGGCCAGATTGCCGAATGCATCACGGTGAAACTCCGTGCCGTGGCAACCACGGCTTGCGACATCGCGAACATGCGCGTGCCATTGACGAACCCGGCCCTGGTGTACCCGAGCGGTGGAAGCGAACTGTTCCCGCTTGCCCCAAAGACCATCGAGCCTCCCCTGGACGCCGTTTGCGCGTTCGCCCACGAGGCTAGCCCGCCAACTCCGGCACGGCCAACGCCTCTCTTTCGACGACGTGAAGATCTGGACGAGCCGGTGCTCGAACTGGGACAGATCCAGGGCCTTGCCGTTCCCGGCTTCCTGAAGCCTCATCAGACGCTGCTTTGTGTGCGCCATGGCTCTGGCGCGGACGAGGTACGAGAGGTCAAGGGCCTGCTGGCCTGGTTGGTTCAGCACATCAGCACCGGCCTTTCGACGCTGGAAGACCGCAATGCCTTTCGGAGGAGTGAACCCACAGGCAAGACGCTGTTGGGAATCGGCTTCACCTGGACCGGCCTGCGATGCCTGACGGCGTCCGCGGAATCGATCCAGAGCGAGGCTTTCCGGCAAGGCCTGGCCGCTCGCTCCGCATTGCTGGGCGACCCGGTGCAGGCCGGCGAGCCGGGGCATCCGTCGGGTTGGGTGGTGGGCGGCCCCGGCAACACGCCCTGTTTCATGATCGTGGTCGCAGGGGATGACCGGGATCAAGTCAACCTTCGGGTCGACGAGCTGTCAGAGCGCCTCATGGCCGCAGGCTGTAGCTGCCAGCGCCAGGACGGTGACAAGTTGGACAGGTCGGCCAAGAGCCGGGAGCACTTCGGCTTTGTCGACGGTATTTCGCAGCCCGGCATCCGCGGCCGGGTATCCGACGCACAGGGGGACTTCATCACTCCGATACGCATTGCCGAGTGGCCCGCCTCCGGCCTCAACGGCTATCCCGGGCAGGACCTGGTCTGGCCCGGCGAGTTCGTGCTCGGCTACGCGAAGTCCGGCCCCGATCCACTGCTGCCGGGACCTGTTGCAACGCTCGATGCGGAATGGATGAGAAACGGCTCCTACCTCGTCTACAACCGGATGATCCAGGACGTCGGGCTGTTCTGGAGGACGATGGCCGAAGAGGCCGATCGGCTGTCGGCCGAGCCCGGCTTCGAGGACGTGAGCGCTGAGAGCCTTGCCTCGCGCCTCGTCGGCCGCACCCGGGACGGCGTCCCGGTCAGCCGTCTGCAGGGGGCGAACCAGGCCTTCCACGAAGGTCTGGGTAGCAAGCCTTGGGCGAACAACAACTTTCGCTTCGATTCCGATACGCCTCGGCTCAAGCTGCTCGACGGCACGGATACGTATCCGCGGGCGAAGGCCGACCCGCTAGGCATGGTGTGCCCACTGGCTGCTCATATCCGAAAGCTCAACCCGCGCGACAGTGCCAGCGACATCGGTGGCGAGAGCGCGACCCACCAGCACCGGATCCTGAGGGTGGGCGTGTCGTTCGGGCCGAAGCGCGACGCGCTGAAGTCCGCGCCGGTCGGTGACGAGCCGGAGCGCGGCCAGTTGTTCCTCTGCATCCAGGCATCGATCGAAGCGCAGTTCGAGTTCCTGCAGAGCCGTTGGATGAACGATGACATGCGCCCGAAGTCGCCCGGCGGGAACGACATGCTGGCCGGTCGGCATCCGTCCCTTGGCGACGGGGGGCGGCAGTGTTCGATCTTCGGGGCACAGGGGCAGCTGCAAGGGGTTCATGCCACCAAGCCCTTTGTCACGTCTTCAGGCGGCGGGTACTTTTTTGTACCGTCCATCGACGCAGTCCAAACTGTCCTTTCGGCCGATCCGTTGTAAGACCGATCAGAGAAAACCTCATCGAAAAAGATGATGGATTGCGAATTGGTAATACGCAGAATCGAGTCTCTTCTTTCGGTCTTCTCTTCCACTTTTTCACTCAACAAGGAGTGCGATATATGGCCATCGCCGTATTGCAGAATGTTGGCACCATCCTTCGTCATGCCAACGCTGCGCTGCAGGAAATCCCTTCCGTGGCCGGTGAAGAGCCGCCCATCGAGAAGGTGCAAGGCCTGGCGAATGATCTTGTTGCGACACTGGACAAGCTCGGCGTTGGGGCATCGCCTGTGCCAGAGGATGCCGATGTCGTACCCACGGCCACCTTCATGCAAATGAGTCAACTTGTGATGACGGAATCTATCGTGAGACTCGCACCTCTGACGCAGAACGATCTACCGGTTCAGCTCAGCGATATCCAGGACTTGAGGGACCGAATCGTCGATCTCAACGCCGGCCTCGCCGTAGCCATCATTCGGAAACCTTGAACAGCAGCTCGAGCCTCCGGTCCACCCCGCCGGCTGCGACTCTCGAACTGGCGACACGCCTGATGCCCTCGCTCGGCATCTCGCGCGTGACCGACATAACCCGCATGGACCGTCTCGGCCTGCCGGTCTTCACCAGCATCCGCCCGCGGGGTCAGGCCTTGTGCGTGAATGCAGGCAAGGGAATGACACCGCTGGAGGCGCGCGTGGGTGCATTGATGGAGGCACTCGAATTCGCCGCCGCCGAGCCGGGGCGCAGTCAATGGAGCAGCCGTACGTGGCGCCTCGCGGATCTATCTGCCGAGTGGGAGCGCGACCTGCATCTGTTGCAGTTGGCGGCGCGCATGGATCAGGTACCCGAGCCCGATCGCATCGTCGAAACCGTGCTGTGCGAGGACATCGCCGGTGGACGCCCGATGTGGCTGCCGGCCGAACTGATCTTCATGCCGTTTGGCGATGACGAGGCGCGGCTCCTCTTCGGATGGTCGAGCAATGGGCTGGCCTCCGGAAATTCGGTGAACGAAGCCACCTTGCACGCGATGCTGGAAGTCCTGGAGCGCGATGCCCTTGCGATGAACATGCTGCGCGACGAATCTCTGTGGCTGCCACAGCATGAACTGCCGCAACCGTTCCAGGCCATGGCAGCCTGCTGGCAGCGACTGGGCATCGACCTCGCGGTGCGGCTGATCCGAAATGAATTCGGCCTGCCGTGTTTCCGCGCACTGCTGCACGAGGGCGGCGACGCCGTCGTAAGCCTGGCCATGGGTGCGGGCATGCACCTGGATCCCCGCATCGCGCTGGCCCGGGCGATCTGCGAGGCGGCCCAATCGCGGCTCAGCCATATCCACGGCGGCCGTGATGACGTGACCCACTTCTACGACACGCACGGCGACGACAAGCCGCAGGCCACGCCCTCGCACGAGACGCTAGCCTACCGCGAAGCCTTCGATACGGCGCGGCAGATCAGCTGGGCCGAGGTGCCTTCGCTGCCCTGCCACGACCGGCCGCTGGGCGAAGTGCTCGCAGGCCTGATCGACCGGCTGCGTGCGCTCGGCTTCAGGAAGGTGCTGCGGCATCGCTTCTCGCTCGACCTGGCTGGCTTGCATGTGGTGAAGGTCGTGGTGCCGGGATGCGAGTTGATCGACCGCGAGCTCGACAGAATGGGACCGCGGCTCTATGAGCGCTGCAGGGCCATCCATGCATGAACCCTTGCTTTTCGCCGGGCCCAGCACCTGGGGCCTTCCGCCATCGCTGCTCGTCGATGCCGAGGTGCTGCATCTGCCGCCGGTGCGTCGGGGTGAGGTCGCGCGCCACGCAAGCTCCTGCGAGAAGCCCGGCGTGATGATCATCTGCGATGGCGTGTTCCAGGTGTCGCCCGCCGTGTCGCACCGCGAGTTGTGCGACGCGATCGACGCGGGTTGGCAGGTCTGGGGTGTCTCAAGCCTGGGGGCGATCCGTGCGCACGAGTTGCGCCACGAAGGCATGCGTGGCTTCGGCGGCGTCTATGCGATGTTCGAGCGGTTCGAGGACTTCACCGACGACGAGATGTGCCTGCTGCATTGCCCCGAGGCGCCGTACTTTCCGGTCACCGAAGCACTCGTCAACCTGCGTCATGCGCTGGATCAGCGCGGGCTCGAACTGGGTATCGATGGTGGGACGGCCTCCGCCGTTCTCGGCGCGTTGCGCAGCCTGTGGTTCGGCGACCGGACGCACGAACGAATCCGCAGCGTGCTGCTCGAGAAAGGGCGCGTGGCGCCCGAGGCCGCAGATCGGCTGCTCTCCTGGCTCAGGGAACACCGACTGAAGACACTGGACCTGGAGCGCCTGCTGCGTGCGCGGCCATGGAACGGCGCGAGCGTGGAAACACCTTGATCGCGAGCACCTCGCTGGGCGACATCGCCGCGCCCAGTTTCAGTAGCTCCGCGAGTTGCTTGGGGTCGAGTTCCGACTCCAATCGCGCAAGGGTCTCGGAGATGGCCCGGGTTTCCCAGACGTCAGGCACTTCATGGTTCTCCTCGCGGATTCGATTGCCGCAGCCGAGAAGCACGGCGGCGTCGGCCAGACGGCCCTCTTGCGCAGCACCGAATGCGAGCGTGTCGATCAGAAAGTGCGCCACGGCCGGCATGGTTTGAAACGCGAGCCGGGCCGATTCACAGGCCTCGTCGCCGCGCCCCAAGGCAATCAAGGCGGCTGCCTTGTTGTGCAGGATGAAGGCGTTCGCGCGCGGCCGCTGGCCGGTGGGCCGCAGTAGCCGGTCGCAGGTGTCGACGGCTTCCTTGTAGCGTCCGGCGATCAGCAACATGTTCGTCAGGTTGCAGCCGCAGATCGCGGCAGCCGACTCGAACCCCGACTCCTCCGCGAGCTGGCGGAGCTCCTGCAATCTGGCGACCGTGTACTCGGGTCGATCGATCAGGCCGGCGGATATGGCGCAGAACAGGCGGGTTCGCAGGGACAGCTGCCGGTCGTCGAACTGCATCAGCCGCGCCCATGCCGCCTGCGCCGCGGCCCCCATGCCGGGGCGCGTCTCCTGCAGCCGAACCAGCTGTGCCAATGCACGGTAGGCCAAGGCGCTTTCACCGAGACTCGCGAAGAGATCGAATGCCTCTTGCGCCAGCTCCGCGCCGAGCGCATGACTTCCGTCGCAGTAGTGCGCCCAGCTGAACTCCAGGTATGCCGCGGCACGCCGCGCCGGCGATGCCTGTGCCAGCAGCTCGAGCGGCACGCCGCAGAGCAGCACCTCTGCCTGCCGGCAGAGCATCCAGTCCATCATCGACAAGGCGGTCACGAGTTGCGCTGCGTCGTCGGGCGAGCGCTGCTCGCAGGCCCAGGCGAGCGCGGCGCGTGCGTTGTGCCGCTCGGGCGAGTAGCAGCGCACCCACTGGGCGTCCGTCATGCGGTCGGCGTCCGACTGCACGGGGGCGAACCATTCGGCCACGGCGCGCGCATGGCGCCGCAGCGCGGATTCGGTTTCTCCGGCGGCTTCCAGGCAGGCGCAGGCGTAGTCCCGCGCGCTCTCCAGCAGGAAGAAGCGGCCGGGCTCGTCGACGGCCCGCTGCACCAGCGACTTGTCGACCAGCGCGCCGATGGCGTCGAGCGCGGCCCAGGAGTCGACTGTGCCGCCTTCATCGGCGTCGCTCACCACGCGCTGCGCCATGTCTGCCCGGAATCCGCCGAGGAAGGGGCCGAGGCGGCGGAACACCGCCTGCTCGCATGTGGACAGCAGGCTGTAGCTCCAGTCGTAGGTGGCCTGCAGCGTCTGGTGCCGCGGCACGCGGCCGGATGCGCCTGCCTTCAGCAGCTTGAGGCGCTGGCCCAGGCGCCCGCAGACGTCGTCGAGCCCGAAGGTCGCGACCCGGTTGGCCGCCATCTCGATGGCCAGCGGCAAGCCGTCGAGCTGGGCGCAGAGTTCGATGGCCGACGCGAGGTTGTGCTCGTCCACGAAGAATCGCCGATCGGTATCGGCGACTCGCCGGCACAGCAGGGCGATCGAGCCGTATGCCGCGGCCTGTACTGCGCTGACGCGGCCGGTCGGCACCGAGAGGGGTTCGAGCCGGTGCACCGTCTCACCCACGACGCGCAGAGGTTCGCGCGAGGTGGCGAGCCAGCGCAACCGGGGTGCGACCTGCCGGGCAAGGCCGATGAATCGGGACACCTCTTCGATCAGATGCTCGCAGTTGTCGAGCGCGACGAAGGCCTCCGTCTGGCCCAGCGCGGCCATCAGGCCGTCGGCGTCCTGGTCCGGGTCGATCATCTCGATGCCCAGCGACTTGGCGATCAAGGGGATGACCTGCCGCTGCTCGCGAATCGGCGCCAGGTCGATCCAGTGGCCGGGCGCCCGCAGCTGCGCGCAGTGGCGGCTGAACGCCGCGCGCGCCAGCACGGTCTTGCCGACGCCGCCGGGGCCGACGATGGTCGTCAGCGGCGCATCGACGAGGTGCGCGCCCAAGGCGGCCAGATCCGCTTCGCGTCCGAGCAATTCCGGCCCGGCACTCACGGGCGGTGCTGTGGCAGCGGCCGGCTCCTTCTCAACGAGGGGCTCGGCGCTCAATTGATATCCGCGGCCCGGCACGGTCACGATGGTCTTGGCGCCCAGCAGCTTGCGCAGGCTGGTGATCTGCACCGAGATATTGTTTTCCTCGACAAAGAGGCCGGGCCACACCGCCTCGAGCAATTCGCTGCGGCTCACCATCGTGCCGCGGCGGCGTACCAGCGTCAGCAGCAGTTCGAAGGCGCGCGAGCCGATCTGCACCGGCGCGCCGTTGACCAGCAACACTCGTCCTTCCGGCCGCAATTCCCAGCCGTGAAAGCGAAAAGGCGATGACGACGATGGGGGGCTTGTCATCAATTTCGGTGAGAACGAGCGGGTGGTCGCACGGTAGGCTTGGCCGAAGGGGGCGCCGCATGTCGGCGAATCGGCCCAAGCCCCGAGCCGTCATTTTGGGGGCGACTCCCAAGCTGCGGCGCGCTTCCATCATCTCTTTTGCCAAGCCGCTCATCGTCAGACAACAAGCGTGCCCGCCGGGCCGCTGAAGTCTCCAGGCGGTTCGGGTGCCGCGAGCGCGCGATCGATGTCGGCGCTGACCGCGTCGAATCGATCGACCAGGAAGTCCAGCAGCAGGCGCACCCGCGTGGGCAGGTAGCGGCTGCGCTTGTACAGCGCGTGGACCGGCGCCTCCGGCAGCCGCCACGCCGGCATCACCACTCTCAGGCGCTGGGCCAGCAGGTCGGCGCCGATGTCCCAGGTGGACTTCAGCGCGATGCCCCGGCCGTCGACGGCCCAGGCTCGCGCGAGCGCGCCGTCGTTCGTTTCGAGCGCGGTCTGCACCGGCACGCTGAACTGCTCGGCGATGCCCTCGCGTTCGAAGCGCCATTCCACCGGCGTGCCCGGCGTGGCCTGCATGACGATGCAGCTGAAACGCGCCAGCTCGGCCGGCTCAGTCGGCATGCCGTGTCGGGCAAGGAACCCGGGCGAGGCGCACAGCACGCGCTGGTTCGCCGCCAACTGGCGCGCCACCACCGAGCCGTCGGTGGGACGGCCGAAGCGGATCGCCAGGTCGATCTCATCGTGGATCAGATCGGCCAGGGAGTCGGACAGGGTCAGCGCCAGCGTCACGTCCGGGTAGAGCACCATGAACTCGTCCAGCCAGGCCTTCAGCGTGTGGCGGCCGAAGTCGGAGGTGGCAGAGACGCGGATCTTGCCGCGTGCCTTCGAGGTCCCGGTCTGCAGCGCGGCCCGGCCGTCGTCGAGCGCGTTCAGGGCTTCCTGGCAGTGGGCCAGGTAGAGCTGGCCCTCGCCGGTCAGGCGCAGCTGGCGCGTGCTGCGTTCGAACAGGCGCGCGTGCACGGCTGCTTCGAGCTTTGACAGCCGGGCACTGGCCGCCGCGGCCGACAGGCCGAGCTTGCGCCCCGCGGCGGACAGGCTGCCCAGCCGCGCCGCCTCCACGAAGAGGCGTATGTCGCCGAGGTTCTCGATCATCTTTCTGACTTTATTGAAAATCTTTCAATGACTTGACCAATTATCAATAGAAGCAAAAGGAAAGACGATTCGTCAACGCCACTCGAAAGTCAGTCATGAAGCCTTCGTCGCTCCTCTTCACGCCCACCCGCGTCGCGGGCCTGGCCATTCCCCACCGCGTCGTGATGGCGCCGATGACGCGCGCTCGCAGCACGCAGCCCGGCGACGTGCCGAACGCGATGAACGCGCGCTACTACGCGCAGCGCGCCTCTGCCGGGCTCATCGTGACCGAGGCCGCGCAGATTTCGCCGCAGGGCAAGGGCTACTCGTTCACGCCGGGCATCTACAGCCCCGAGCAGGTCGAGGGCTGGCGTCTGGTGACGCGTGCCGTGCATGAGGCCGGCGGCCGGATCTTCCTGCAGCTCTGGCACGTGGGCCGCATGTCGCACCCGGACTTCCATGGCGGCAAGCTGCCGGTGGCCCCTTCGGCCGTGCCCTTCGACGGGCAGATCTGGAAGGTTGACCCGGCGACCGGCATCGGCGCCATGGTGGCCTGCCCGACGCCGCGGGCGCTGGCGGAAGCCGAGATCGACGCCGTCGTGGACGACTACCGCCGCGCCGCGCGCAATGCGATGCAGGCCGGCTTCGACGGTGTCGAGATCCACGGCGCCAACGGCTACCTGATCGACCAGTTCCTGCGCACCAACGCCAACCGGCGCGAGGACCGGTACGGCGGTTCGCGCGCCAACCGGCTGCGTTTCCTGCAGCGCGTATTCGACGCCGTGGCTTCGGAGGCGACGCCGGCCCGCACCGGCATCCGCCTGGCGCCGTTCCTCACGGCGCGCGGCATGGACTGCCCCGACATCCTGCCGACGATCCTCGATGCCGCCTCCTTCCTGCAGCAGCGCGGTGCGGCCTACCTCCACCTGGTCGAAGCCGACTGGGATGACGCGCCGGAGTTCACCGAGTCTTTCCGCCGGGACATCCGCGCGCGCTTCAGCCGGCCGATCATCGTGGCGGGCAGGTACGACCGGCAGCGGGCGGAGTGGGTGCTGCGCGAGGGCTATGCCGACCTCGTCTCGTTCGGCCGCGCCTTCGTGGCGAACCCCGACCTGCCGCCCCGCCTCGCCGAAGGCCTGCCGCTGGCACCGCTGGACGGCGCCACGCTGTTCGGCGGCGGCGAGCGCGGGTACACGGACTACCCGGCGCTGGTCGCCGAGCCGGCCTGACATCCCACTCGATTCATCAGCCGAGGAGCTTTCACATGAACCCGTTTCAGAACCAATCGGTGCTCATCGTCGGCGGCAGCTCGGGCATCGGCGCGGCCGCGGCGCTGGCCTTCGCCGCCGCAGGCGCTCGCGTGACGATCGCGGCCCGCAATGCGGAGCGCCTCGATGCCGTCGCCCACCAGGCAAAGGGCCGGATCGCGACCGCCGTGCTCGACACCGCGGACACCGCCGGCGTCGAAGCCTTCTTCGCCCAACGGCCGGCCTTCGACCACGTGGTGATCTCGGCGGCGCAGACGCCGACCGGCCCCGTGCGCAAGCTCCCGCTGCAGGATGCGCGCAGCGCGATGGACAGCAAGTTCTGGGGTGCCTACGGCATCGCGCGGGCGGCCCGGATCGCCGATGGCGGCTCGCTGACCTTCGTCTCCGGCTTTCTCAGCGTGCGACCCAGCAAGACCTCGCCGCTGCAAGGCGCGATCAATGCGGCACTGGAATCGCTCGCCCGCGGCCTGGCGCTGGAGATCGCGCCAGTCCGCGTCAACACCGTGTCGCCCGGCATGATCGACACGCCGATGTGGAACAAGCTGCCTGACGAATCGCGGCAGGCCATGTTCGAGGCGGCCACCCGGCGCCTGCCCGTGGGCCGGGTCGGCAAGGCCGACGACATCGTGCAGGCGATCCTCTTCGTGGCCGGCAACGGCTACTCGACGGGCAGCACGCTGCTGGTCGACGGCGGTGGCGCGATCGCCGGCTGAACTTCAGCGCCTGCTCAGAACGCCGTGCGCAGCGTCAGCCGCACGGAGCGCGGTTCGGCCGGGTGGATGTGGCGGTCGGCGACCGGCGCCGTTTCGCCGGGCAATTGCGACTCGTAGAAGTACTCGATGTCGTTGAGCTTGCGGTCGAGCAGGTTGAACAGGTCCAGCGTCAATTCGCTGTCGCGGCCGAGGTAGCGATTCAGCCTGTGCGAGACGCGCAGATTGGTCGTCAGCGAGGCGTGCGAGCGGACGCTGTTGTCCTCGATCAGCGCGCCGGAGCCCAGGTAGCGCCAGTTGATGCTGGCCGACCAGGGGCCGAGGTCGCGCAGGGTCACCGCCACCGAGCCGACCTTGTCGACGGCGTTGGGAATGCGATTGCCCGCGGGGTCGCTGTCGGAGAAGCGAGCGTGGGTCCAGGCCAGGTCCGCGTCGACGAGCAGCCAGGGCACCGGGATCCAGCGGTTGTTCCATTCGATGCCGCGCCGCGCGCTGGGCCGGTTCGGCTCGGTGGCGCCGGCATCGCCCACGTAGACGAGCTCCGAGTCGAAGTCCAGCTTCCACAGGGCCAGCGAACTCTGCAGGCCCGGAATCCACTCGGTGCGGGCGCCCAGTTCCATGCCGCGCGAGGCGACCAGGCCCGGCACCTTGTCGACCGCGTCGCCGGTCTTCGGGTCGACCGTGGCCGTCGTGCCGCGCGCGTCGTTGCTGTGGAAGCCGCGGCCGGCGTTGAAGAAGAACTCCGTCTTCGCCCAGGGCCCGGCGATCAGGCTCAGCTTGGGCGACAGCAGGTGGTCGCGGCTGCGGCCCGAGTTGGCAGCATTGGACAGGCTGTCCACGCTGAAGCGCGCAACATCGGCGCGCAGCCCGACGACGCTGCGCAGCCATGGCGTCAGCTCGATCGCCGTCTGCGCATAGAGACCGTACAGGCCTTCGCGCACCTTGTCGTCGCGCGTGGTGCCGGAGACCCGCCGCTGCACGGTGTCGAACAGGCCCACGCGGATGCGGTCCTGGCGCAGCTGCACGCCGATCTCGGTGCGGGCGGGCAGGGCGCCGAGGCTGTGCTCCAGCGCGCGGCTGGCGCTGAAGCCGTAGACCTGGCGGCGATCCTGCTGCGAGAACTGGTCGCCGTCGTCGGGTCGCTCCAGTGCGTAGCTGAAGTTCGAGAACAGCTTGAGCCGGTAGTCGATGGCGTAGGCGGCGATGTGCGTGGCGCCGGTCTCGTTCGTCTCGTGCCACTCGCCCGAGAGGCTGCTGCGGCGGGTCTCGCCGCCGTCGCTCGGGTCCAGCGAATCGAAGCGGCCGAAGGGTTTGCCTTCGTAGCGGCCGGCGGCTATCAGGCGCTCGGGGATCTGGTCGGTGGAGGTCCAGTGGGCGCTGTAGCCCATCAGGCTGGCGCTCCAGCCGCGGGCGGCGGTGCCGCCGCTGAGCGTCAGCAGGCCGTTGTTCTTGTGCAGGCCTTCGGGCACGGTCCAGGGGCCGTCATTGCGCTGCAGTTCCACGGCGCCGAGCAGTTGCAGGCCGCTCGTGCCGACTTCGGCGGAGCCCGCCACCAGGGCGCGGCGAAAGCCGTTCTCGCCCAGTGTGAGCGCGGCGAACGGGGCGTCGAGCCGGGTCCGGTAGGCGATGTCGGCCGAACCGGCGGAGGCGAAGTCGCCGTTCTTTGCGAAGTACGGGCCCTTGCGGTACTCGATCCTGTCGACCAGCTCGGGCATCAGGAAGTTCAGGTCCGAGTAGCCCTGGCCGTGGCCGTGCGTGGGCATGTTGACCGGCAGGCCGTTGACGGTGGTGGCGAAGTCGGTGCCGTGGTCGAGGTTGAAGCCGCGCAGGAAATACTGGTTCGCCTTGCCGTCGCCGGAGTGCTGCGTGACGATCAGGCCCGGCACGAATTCCAGCACCTCGCCCGGGCGCAGGGCCGGGCGGCTCTTCAGCAGCTCGGCCCGGATCACGCCCTGCGAGGCGGCGTCGGAGCTGCCGACCGCGTTGTCGTAGTGGCGGCCTTCCACCTCCACGCGTTCGAGCTCCACCGCAGCCACCTTGACCGGCGCCGCCTCGTCGGCTGCGGACTGCGCCAGGCTGGCCGTCGTGCCCAGCGTCAGGCAGGCCAGGGCAAAGGCATTCGGGACTCTTCGGGGACGGGGCATCTCGGCGCTCGCTGCGTACAGATCGGGTTCTGTCGATCCTTCATACGCAAGGCGGTAGCCAGTGGATGCATCTCGACCAGCAAAGATTAGAAACTTTGTAAGTCGATCGTATGAAGGTCCCGGCGGACCTTCATACCTTCGGGGACTACGCGGCGGCCAGGTCGTCCTTCTGCGTCGGCAGCAGCACGCGGCCGAACAGCAGTTTCGCCGCCACCAGCAGCACGCCCGCGGCGCCCACCAGCACCGCATGCAGGCCCCAGAACTGCTGGCCCGGCAGGACATCCAGCAGGCCCGCGAGCCAGCCGACGAAGATGTTGCCGGCGAACAGGTGCAGGTAGTAGACGCCGATCATCAGGCCCTCCATCCGGCGAGGCGCGGCGCGCGAGTAGAGCGCGAGGCCTACCGGCAGGATGTTGGCGAAGCCGAGGTCGTTGACGATCGTGTAGCCCAGGGTCCAGACGAAGCTGACCTTCTCGTGCTGCGCGATGCCCGCGGCGATCACCATCAGCGCGGGCGCGCCGGCAGCGAGCAGTGAGCCGATGGCCATCTTGGTCAACTCGTCGGGCTCTTGGCGGCGGGTGGACCACCACTTCCAGAAGCCGATCGACAGCAGCATCGTCGCCGTGCTGATGAAGGCGTCGACCGCCTGCAGCCAGGTTACCGGCACCTGCCAGCCGAACAGCACCAGGTCCATGTTCTTCTCGGACCACAGCGGGAAAGCGTTGTTGAACTGCTGGTTGCCGACGATGGACAGCATCAAGACCGGCAGCAGCGCCACCAGCAGCACGACCGCGGCCACCTCGCGGCCGCCCATCGGCGCGCGCTTTTCCTTGGCGGTGGCGGTGCGTACAGGTTCCGGCGGCAGGTACTTGCGGCCGGCGAGGTAGACGAACAGGCCGATCACCATGCCGACGCCGGCAGCGCCGAAGCCCCAGTGCCAGGCCACCTTCTCGCCCAGCGTGCCGCAGACGATGGGTGCCGCGATCACGGCGATCTGCACCGCCAGCATGAAGATCTGGAAGGCGCTGGCGCGGCGCGTGTCGCCGGGGGCGTAGAGGTCGCCCACCTGCGCGGCGATATTGCCCTTGAAGCAGCCTACGCCCAGCAGCAGGCACAGCAGCGCGATCAGGAAGCTGTACTCGAAGGCCATCAGGAAGTGGCCCAGCGCCATCAGCACCGCGCCGATGACGATCGTCTTCGTGCGCCCGAGCAGGCGGTCGGCCACCATGCCGCCGAACAGCGGCGTCAGGTAGACGAAGCCGGCGTACAGGCCGAACACGGCCGAGGCCAGCTGCTGCGGCGAACGCGGGCCGGTGACGCCCTCGATGACGCCGCGCAGCGCATTCATGCCGGCGACGTTGCCAATGTTCTCGGGCTTGAACAGCCAGTTGCTGAGGTACAGCACCAGCAGCGCCTGCATGCCGTAGTAGGAGAAACGCTCCCACAGCTCGCAGAAGGAGAGCCAGCCGAGGCCGACAGGGTGGCCGAGGAAGGCGCGATCGTTGCGCGCATTCCGGACATCAGGGGCCAGCGCCGCGGCGCCGACAGAGGGAAGGACAGAGGACACGGGACAACTCGTTCTAGAAGCAAAAGTGCCGCGACTGTCCCGGAAAAGGACAGTCGCGGCTACTCGCATTGTCCCGTATCGAGGCCTTACTTCAGGACGGGCACCATGCGCCCTGCTGCGGCCATGCGCACGGGGCTGGCTTCAGCGTCCGTGCGCAGCAGCGCGGTCAAGGTGCCGGGCGGCAGCTGCTTCAGCTGCGAGGCATCGAGCTTGCCGATGAACTTCCAGCCGGTGGGCAGCTTGATGTAGGCGAAGGCGGTGGGCAGGTCGACGTAGACGTCGTAGTCCTTCACCGGCACCGGGGTGGGTACCGGTTCCTGCGCGTGGGCCAGGGTGGCCGTCATCGAGGTGATAGTCAGCAGGGCGGCGATGGCGAGCGAGCGGCGGATCATGATGAAGAACTCCGGAAGAAAGGTGTTGCGGTGAAGGCAGTGTCGGCAGCGGCTGATTCAATGGCGCTTCAGCGCGGCCCGCGCTTGTTTCATCTGTTCACCCGGAGCGGTAATCCTGGCTCGCTCCATTCCTTCAGGTTATGGATTTATTTCGTTAGCCCGAAGGACCCGGCGGACCGCATGCAGGCGTGCGCAGGGCGCGCCGACCTATAAACTCGCCGCAGTCACGGGGCTCAGACGAGGTTTTTCGATGGCGGGAACGGAAAGCAGGCGCAGGCGGGCAATTCTGGTCGTTGACGACGAGCCCGAACTGCGCTCGCTGTTGGCCGAATACCTCGAGCGCTACGAGTACGACGTGCGCACGGCCGCCGATGCCGCCGCGGCCCGGCTGGCCGTCGCCGAGGCGGCGCCGGACCTGGCGATCCTCGACATTCACATGCCCGGCGAAGACGGGCTCTCCCTCTCGCGCTGGCTGCGCGCCGCGCACCCGACGATGGGGCAGCTGATGCTGACGACGGCCGGCGAGCCGGTCGACCGCGTCGTGGGCCTGGAGGTGGGTGCGGACGACTACGTCAGCAAGCCCTTCGAGCTGCGCGAACTGCTGGCGCGTGTGCGGGCGCTGCTGCGCCGCGGCGAGGCGATTGCTGCGCAGATGCTCGCAGCGGCGACGACAGCCGAGGCCCCCCCGCCGCTGCCGGTCCAGCGCGTCGCTTTCGGCCACTGCCAGCTCGATCTTGAAGAGCGCCGTCTGTTCGACGCCGATGGCCTGGACATCGAGATCACCGCCGCCGAGTTCGAGCTGCTGGCGCTGTTCGCGCGCCACCCCAACCGGCCGCTGAACCGCGACCAGATCATGGAGCAGGCCCACAAGCGCGGCTGGGATGTGTTCGACCGCTCGATCGACCTGCGCGTGATGCGCCTGCGCCGCAAGATCGAGGTCCATCCCGACAAGCCGGCGCTGATCCGCACGGTGCGCAACGTCGGCTACGTCTTCGTGCCGGCGGGTACGGAATGAGCACGAGGCGGCGTCCGAAACTGGTATCCCTGGGCCAGGCCGAATGGAGCCTTTCTGAGGCGGCGCAGGGGCTCGATCCGAAGCTGGCCGCGTTGCTGCTGGAGCACAACAGCTCCGGCATCGGCGTGCTGGACCTGGACGGCTACTACCTCTTCCTGAACCGCGAGATGTGCCGCTTCTTCCATCGGCCGGGCGAGCAGTTGGTGGGCCGGCACGTGTCGGAGCTGATCGGCCAGCAGAGCTACGCGATGTACGCGCCGCTGATCCCGCGCCTGCTGTCCGGCGAGGCGCTGCACGTGGAAGGCTGGATCGACTACGACGGCCACGGTTCCCAGTACCTCACCGAATCGCTGGTGCCCTACGGCCCGCCGGGCGGCCCGGTGGAGTGCACCGTCGTCTTCGCCCGCGACAGCACCGAGCTGAAGCTGCGCGAACAGGAGCTGACCGACAAGCTGGCCGAGCTTCACATGGCCGAGGCGCTGAAGTCGGCCATCGTCGACCACGCACTGGCCGCGCTGGTGAGCACCGACGCCACCGGCGCGATCGTCGAGTTCAACCCCGCCGCCGAGGCGATGTTCGGCCACAGCCGCGCGGCGGTGCTGGGCCTGCAGGTTGGCGACATCATGATCCCCGAGCGCTACCGCGAGGCGCACGACGCCGGCATGTGGCGGGTGCAGCAGGGCGAGCCGGGCCGCGTGATGGGCCGGCGCATGGAGCTGGCCGCGCTGCGCGCCGACGGCAGCGAGTTCCCGATCGAGATGGTGTTGTGGCGCACCGACGTGCGCGGCACCGCCTTCTATACCGCCTCCATCATCGACATTTCCGAGCGCCGCGATGCGGCCGCGCAGATCGAGCGCCAGCGCGAGGCGCTGCGCCAGAGCGAGAAGCTCACGGCCATGGGCAGCCTGCTGGCCGGCGTGGCGCACGAGCTGAACAACCCGCTCTCGATCGTCATGGGCCGCGCCAGCCTGCTCGACGAGAAGTGCCGCGACTACCCCGAGCTGCAGGCCGACGCGCGCCGCATCCACGACGCCGCCGAGCGCTGCGGCCGCATCGTGCGCACCTTCATGAACATGGCGCGCAGCCGGCCCGCGCAGCGCGAACCGGTGGCCTTCAACGAACTGGTGCGTGCCGCCGCAGAGATGCTCGGCTACGGCTACCGCTCGCACGGCATCGCGCTGGAACTGGAGCTGGCCCAGGCGCTGCCGCCGATCAGCGCCGATGGCGACCAGATCGGCCAGATCGTGATGAACCTGCTGGTCAATGCCCAGCAGGCGCTGGCCAGCGTGGACGGGCCGCGGCGCGTACGCGTGCAGACGGGCGTGGAGGCGCGCCGCGAGGGCCGCGAGCCGCGCGTCTGGCTTCGTGTATCGGACAACGGGCCGGGCATCTCGCCCACCGCGCGCGAGCACATCTTCGAGCCCTTCTTCACGACCAAGCCCGAGGGCATGGGTACGGGCCTGGGCCTGTCGGTCTCGCGCTCGCTGGCGCGCGATCACGGCGGCGAACTGGCGCTGGAGCGCGAGGGGCCCTACGGCGGCGCCAGCTTCCGCCTGAGCCTGCCGACCAGCGGCACCGCCACCGTGGCGGCGGACAGTGCGCCGATGCCCCTGATGGACGAGCGCGGCGCGCATCAATCGCGGGTGCTGGTCGTCGACGACGAGCCCGAACTGGCCGATGTGATGCGCGCGATGCTGGAGAGCGAGGGCTACGAAGTCGCCACCGCCGACTCCGGCCTGCTGGCGCTGGAAATGCTCGCCACCGCGCGCTTCGACGCGATCGTGTCCGACCTGCGGATGCCGCAGATGGACGGCGCGGCCCTGTGGCGCGAGATCTGCGAACGCCACCCGGCGATGGCGCGCCGCATCGTCTTCGTCACCGGCGACACGCTGTCCCCGGATGCCGCGGCGTTCCTCAAGCGCTCGCGCTGCGCCTCGCTGGACAAGCCCTTCGCGAAGACGGATTTGCTGGAGCGGATCGGCGCGCTGGTGCGGCAGTAATGCGACGGATCAGGCGGCCAGAGCCTCTTCCCAGGCATTCATCGCGCCTTCCTGCATCGTCTTGCTGATCAGGCCGTAGGCGGTGACCCAGGCTTCGCGCACGTCGTAGCTGAAGTCCTCGCCCAGCGCCTGCTCCAAGGTCTCGATCAGCACGCCGCCGACGATGCTGTAGTGCTCGTCGCGCACGCCGTAGCGGACGTGGCGGGCGCCGAGCTGGCGAAGCACGGGCAGCAGCGCGTCGGCGCGGTCCAGCATCGTGACGCCGTTGCTGATCATCGTCATCAGCCGCTCGCCCTGCTGGGCCATGTCGCCCTTGAACAGCGGGCGCAGGCTCGGATCGGTCGCGAACAGCTTGGCGTAGAAGATCGCCGCGGCGGCCGAGGCGATGGGCTGGAGGGTCGTGAAGCGCTGGAAGCTGCTGCGAACGAGGGCGATCTGCTGCGGGGTCATGGTGGTCCTTTCGAAGACGGGGCCCGTGTTTTGGGCATGACGTCATCTTCGAAAGCCGGCGTTGCATCGCCGTTTCGTCCGTGGACTGCGCTTGTTTCGTTTGTTAGGGGAGGATTGCCGAAATGGCCTGCGCCATCCGCTCGGCCGCACCGCGGTGCTGGGCGGCGAAGGCCAGTGCGCGGCGGGCCATCGCCTGCTGCTCGGAGGGTGCCTCGCACAGGCGCAGGGCCTGGGTCAGCGCCTGCTCGATGTCGGCGGCGCGCAGCGCGGCGCCGGCCGACTCGGCGAGCGCCGAAGCCTCGGCGAAGTTGAAGGTGTGCGGGCCCATGACGATCGGGCAGCCGCAGGCCGCCGCCTCGATCAGGTTCTGGCCGCCCAGCTTGGCGTAGCTGCCGCCCAGCAGCGCGGCATCGGCCAGACCGTAATACAGCGGCATCTCGCGCATCGAGTCGCCGAGCCAGCAGTCGGCGGCGAGCGCCTCGTCGGGGGGCAGGTCTTGCCAAGTGCTGCGCCGGGCCAGCCTCAGGCCGGTGGCCTGGACCAACTCGGCAACCTCGTCGAAGCGCTGCGGATGGCGCGGCACGATGACGAGCAGCGGCCGGGGCCCGTAGACGCGCAGCGCCTTCCAGGCATCGAGCAGCATCTGCTCCTCGCCCTCGCGGAACACGGCGGCCAGCAGCACCGGCCGGCCGAGCCGCTCGCGCCAGGCGCGGCCGCGCGCGATCAGCGCTGCATCGGGCTGCATGTCGTACTTCAGGTTGCCCATCACCTCGACGCGCGGCGCGCCCATCGCGCGGATGCGTTCGGCGTCGGGATCGGTCTGTGCTAAGGCCAGATTCAAGCGGCGTGCGGCCGGCCGCAGCAGCGCGGCGAAGCGCATACCCCGGCGCAGGCTCCTCTCGGACAGGCGTGCATTGGCAAGGACCATCGGCAGGCGAAAGCGCGCGGCCTCGGCCTGCAGGCCAGGCCAGACTTCGGTCTCCATCAGCACGCCCACGGCGGGTTGCCAGTGCAGCAGAAAGCGCCTCACGGCATCCCTGCGGTCATAGGGCAGCCAGGCTTGCGCATCGCCATCTCTGCCCAATTTCTGCAGCAGGTCACGCCCGGCCTCGCGGCCGGTGGCGGTGCTGTGCGTCAGCAGGAAACGAGCGTCCGGCCGCAGCACGCGCAGCTGTTCGACCAGCGCGGCGGCAGCGCGCGTCTCGCCTAGCGACACGGCGTGGACCCAGATCCAGCCGTGCGCCGGCGCCGCCTGCTTGTAGACACCCAAGCGTTCGCCGAGGAACTGCCGGTACAGCGGCTCCGCCTTGCCGCGCCGCCACAGCCGCAACAGGTAGAAGGGCGTCAGCAGGCGCAGCAGCGCGCCGTACAGCGCGAGGGCAATGCGCTCCTTCAACGATCAGTGACCTGCGGCGAAGGTGGCGTCCGGCTTCACGCGCTTGAGCTGCACGAGCACATCGTGCTGGATGCGCTCCAGCGCCTCGGGCGTGTGGCCCTCGAAGCGCAGCACCAAGACCGGCGTCGTGTTGGACGGACGCACGAGGCCGAAGCCGTCCTCGTATTCGACGCGCAGGCCGTCGATGGTCACCAGCTCCTTGGCACCGGGGAACTCGGCGATCTCCTTCAGCTTCTTGACCACCTCGTGGTGCTCGCCCTCGGCGCAGGGCACGTTGATTTCGGGCGTGTTGAAGCTGGTGGGCAGGGCCTGCAGCACGGCGCTCGGATCGGCGCTGCGCGACAGGATCTCCAGCAGGCGCGCGGCCGTGTACATCGCGTCGTCGAAGCCGTACCAGCGCTCGGCGAAGAAGATGTGGCCCGACAGCTCGCCGGCCAGCGGCGCGCCGGTTTCCTTCAGCTTGGCCTTGGCCAGCGAGTGTCCGGTCATCCACATCGTCGGCTTGCCGCCGTGCTCGCGGATCCACGGGGCCAGGCGTTGCGTGCACTTGACGTCGAAGATGATCTCGCTGCCGGGCTTGCGCTTGAGGATGTCGGCGGCGAACAGCATGACCTGGCGGTCCGGCATGATCATCTCGCCGTCCTTGGTGACGACGCCCAGGCGGTCGCCGTCGCCGTCGAAGGCCAGCCCCAGTTCGGCGCCGGTGGCATGGACGATCTTCTTCAGGTCTTCCAGGTTCTCCGGGCGCGAGGGATCGGGGTGGTGGTTGGGGAAGTCGCCGTCGACCTTCGAGTAGATGTCGATCACCTCGCAGCCCAGCGCGCGCAGGATCGCGGGCGAGGAGGCGCCGGGGATGCCGTTGCCGGAGTCGACGACGATCTTCATCGGGCGCTTGAGCTTGCAGTCGCGCGCGATGCGGGCCTTGTATTCCTCGAACACGTCCATCGTGCCGAGGCGGCCTTGGCCCTGCGCATAGTCTTCCGCCTCGATGCGCGCGCGCAGGCCCTGGATCTGCTCGCCATAGACGGCGGCACCCTTCAGGACCATCTTGAAGCCGTTGTAGTCCTTCGGGTTGTGGCTGCCGGTGATCATGATGCCGGAGCTGCAGCCGTGCTTCTTGCGGGTGGCGGCCACGTAGTAGAGCATCGGCGTCGTCACCGCGCCGATGTCGACGACGTCGATGCCGGTCGAGCGCAGGCCGCGGATCAGCGCAGCGGCGAGGGCGGGGCCGGAGACGCGGCCGTCGCGGCCGACGGCCACGGCCTTCTCGCGCAATTTCAGCGCCTCGGTGCCGAAGGCGCGGCCGAGGTGCTCTGCCATCTCCTCGGTCAGCGTGGTGCCGACGACGCCGCGGATGTCGTAGGCCTTGAAGATCGATGCGTGCACTTGCATGAGGCGGGGTTCCCTGGGTTCGGATTGGAAAAACTGGGCGGATTGTAGGCACCTGGGAACGTGTCCGAAAACGGCGAGTTTGCGGCCGGCGAATGCCTATCATGAGCACATGGCAACCCTGAACACGACCAGCGGAACGCTCGATGTCGACGCCTGCTATCCCGCCCTCCTGGCGCGCGACGCGCGCTTCGACGGGCGCTGGTTCGTCGGCGTCACGTCCACCGGCGTCTACTGTCGGCCGATCTGCCGCGTCCGCACGCCCAAGCGCGAGAACTGCCGCTTCTTCGGCTCGGCCGCGCAGGCCGAGGCACGGGCCTTCCGGCCCTGCCTGAAGTGCCGGCCGGAGCTGGCACCGAAGGCCGACGAAGCGCGCTGGTCGGCGATGGACGCCTCGCGCACCCTGGCCCGCCAGGCCGCGGCCTGGCTCGATGCCTGCGACGACGCGGAGGCCTCGGTCGAGCAGTTGGCCGGCGTCATCGGCGTCAGCAGCCGGCACCTGCGCCGCATCTTCGCGGCCGAGCATGGCGTGACGCCGCTGCAGTACCTGCAGACGCGGCGCTTGCTGCTCGCCAAGCAGTTGCTGACCGACAGCGCGCTGCCGATCGGCGAGGTCGCCCACGCGGCTGGCTTCGCCAGCCTGCGCCGCTTCAATGCCGCCTTCGCCGATCACTACCGGATGCAGCCGACGGCGCTGCGCAAGGAGGGCCGTGCGCAGCCCGACGAAGGCACGACCCTGCTGCGCCTGGCCTATCGTGAGCCTTACGACGTGGACGGCGTGCTGACTTTCCTCCAAGCCCGCGCGGTGCCTGGCGTCGAGACGGTGGACGTAGCGAATGCGCGCGTGCAGCGCACGGTCTCGGTGACGCATGCCGGCAAGCTCTGCAGCGGCTGGCTGCGCGTCGATTTCGGGCGTCGGCCGGGCCAGGTCTGGGTCGAGCCGAGCCCCTCGCTGTGGCCGGCGGTCGGCACGCTGCTGCCGCTGCTGCGCCGCTGGCTGGACCTGGACGCCGATCCGCAGGGCATTGCGCTCGCGCTGGGCGAGGGCGGCATGCCGGGCCAGCGCCTGCCCGGTTGCACGGATCGCTTCGAGCTGGCCGTGCGCGCGGTGCTGGGTCAGCAGGTGACGGTGGCGGCCGCACGCACGCTGGCGGCGCGCTTCGTCGAGCGCTTCGGCGCGCCGCTAGCCGATGCGCCGGCGGGTGCTGACCGGCTGTTTCCTTCGGCCGCCCGCATGAGCGGGGAATTGCCCGAGCGAATTGCCGAGCTGGGCATCATCCGCCGCCGCGCCGACAGCATCCTCGAGATCGCCCGCCGCTGGCGCGAACTGCGCTATGCATCGGGCCTGGGGTCGGCCGACGACGCCGTGGCCGAATTGCAGGGCATCGCCGGCATCGGCCCATGGACGGCCCACTACATGCTGATGCGCGGCTGGAGCTGGCCCGATGCCTTCCCACCCGGCGACGTGGCCCTGCGCAAGGCACTGGGCCACAGCGACGAGGTGCCGCTGTCGCCCAAGGCCTATCTGGCCGCCGCCGAGCGCTACCGCCCTTACCGCAGCTATGCCGTGCTGCACCTCTGGAGAACCCTATGACGACGAACAAGCACCTGGCCCGGAAGCGCATCCACACGCCGCTGGGCTGGGTCACCGTGACCCGCAGCGCGCGTGGGCTCTCGGGCCTCTGGTTCGACGGGCAGAAGCACTTTCCCGAAGGGCTGGATGCGGTACCCGTGGATGAGACCGACGCGCTGCTGCTGCGCGCCGAGAAGGCGCTGCTGGCCTACTTCGAGGGCAAGCCGTTCCCGGCCGATCTGCTGAAGCAACTGGACCCGCAGGGCACGCCGTTCCAGCAGGACGTCTGGCGCGCGCTGCTGGAGATCGAGCCCGGCGGGTCGGACAGCTATGGCGCGCTGGCGCGCAAGCTGGGCCGGCCGCAGGCGGTGCGCGCGCTAGGTGCCGCGGTGGGCCGCAATCCGATCTCGATCCTGATTCCCTGCCACCGGGTGCTGGGCGCCGGCGGCGAGCTGACCGGTTATGCCGGTGGCATCGACCGCAAGACGGCGCTGCTGACGCTGGAGGGCGCCAGCTTCCGGGCTTGAATCAGGCCTTGATGTCCAGGGCCGGCGCGCCGGCCTCGATGCGGCCGATCACGGCCGCGTCGGCGAAGCCGTGGCGTGCGAAGGTGGCGAGCACAGCGGGCAGGGCCTGCGGCTTGCAGGAGACGAGCAGGCCGCCGCTGGTCTGCGGGTCGGACAGCAGGGCTGCGTCCTCGGCAGCAAAGCCATCGGGCAAGAGCACCTCGCTGCCGTAGCTGTCCCAGTTGCGGCCGGAAGCGCCGGTAACGAAGCCTTGGGATGCGAGCGCGCGGGCGCCTTCGAGCAGCGGCACCTGATGCCAGTCGATAACGACGCGCGCCTTCGCGCCGCGCGCCAGCTCCAGGCCGTGGCCGGCCAGGCCGAAGCCGGTGACGTCGGTCAGCGCATGGACGCCGTCGATTGCCGCGAGGTCCGGCCCGGGCGTGTTCAGCCGGGTCGTGCAATCGATCATGCGGGCGTAGCCGGCGGCGTCTAGCGCGTTTTTCTTCAGTGCGGCGGACAGCACGCCCACGCCCAGCGGCTTGCCGAGCACCAACAGGTCACCGGGCCTGGCGTCGGCATTGCGCTTGACGCGCTTCGGATGCACAAGGCCCAGCGCGACCAAGCCGTAGATCGGCTCCACCGAATCGATCGTGTGGCCACCGGCGATCGGAATACCGGCCGCCGCGCAGACTGCCTGGCCGCCGGCCAGGATGCGCCCGATCGTCTGCGGCGACAGCACCTTCACCGGCATGCCCACCAGCGCCAGCGCGAGGATCGGCCGGCCACCCATTGCGTAGACGTCGCTGATCGCGTTGGTGGCGGCGATACGGCCGAAGTCGAACGGATCGTCGACGATCGGCATGAAGAAATCGGTCGTCGCGACCAGTGCCTGCTCATCGTTCAGCTGGTAGACGGCCGCGTCGTCGGCGGTCTCGATGCCCACCAGCAACTGGGGCGGGATCACGCTGCTGGCGCCGCTGTTCTTCAGGATCTCGGACAGCACGGCCGGCGCGATCTTGCAGCCGCAGCCGCCCCCGTGCGAGAGGGAACTGAGCCGGGGTTCCGGCGAGGAGGGAGTGGTCGTATCAGCCATGCGGCGATGATACGAGCCCGCCCCCTTTCAGCTTGCGGTAGAGGGTGCTGCGGCCGATGCCCAGCTGGCGCGCGGCCAGCGAAAGATTGCCGCCGCAGGAGTTGAGTGCGGCCTGGATCGTCTTCAGCTCGGTGTCGCGCAGCGAGAGGACGGCCGAGACGGCCGGGATCGGTACCGGCGCGGCCGGCGGGGCCACCACGATCGGCACGGACTCGACATCTGCCTCCGGCACGGCGCCATTCATGGCCATGCGGTTGAAGCTCAGCTTGGCGTGGACCTGCTGCGCGGGCATGCCGTTGCGCAGCAAGGTGAGCGGCATGCCCTGCGCGTCCTGCGTGCGACTGCGGTCGGCGATGCGGCCCAGCGGCAGGCCGAACAGGCTTTGCACGCTTTCGCGGCGCAGGTGCGGGGCGGCGGCACCCAGCAGCTCGATCGCGCGGCGGTTGGCACCCAGCACGCCGCCGGTCTCGTCCAGCGCCAGCACGCATTCGTGCAGCGTGCCGAGGCTCGCCGGGCTCGGATGGAAGTGCAGGCGCAGGTGCTGGCGGAACTTGTCGGCGAACCACTGCGCCTCGATCAGGCGCGCCGCCATGCCGGCCAGCGCCAGCGTGTGCGGATGGTAGGAGCGGCGGTCGCCGGAGACGTCGATGACGCCCAGCAGCGCGCCCTTGTGGTCGAAGATCGGCGCCGCCGAGCAGGTCAGGAAGTGCATCGCCTTGAGGAAATGCTCCTGGCCATGGACGAGGGTGGGGCGCTCCGTCATCAGCGCGGTGCCGACCGCGTTCGTTCCCTTGCGCGCCTCCGACCACAGCGCGCCGGGCGCCAGCGCCACCGTCTGCGCCTTCTGCAGGAAGCCGGCATCGCCCAGCGCGTGCAGCACGACGCCGCTGGCATCGGTCAGCAGCACCATGCTCTGCGCGTGGGTGAGCTGCTCGTGCAGCATCTCCATCACCGGCAGCGCCTGGGCGCACAGGCGCGCGTTGCGGTACTGGAGTTCCTGCAGCGCGGCGGGTTCCAGGCGGGTCAGGTCGGCGGGGTGCTGCGGTAGCAGGCCGAACGCGAGGCTGCGTTCGTGCGAGCTGAGGATGGTTTGCGGATGGGTGGCGTCGTGCGCCTGGATCGCGCCGGCGGTTGTGGCGGCGGTCGCGGCGGGCCGATAGCTGTTGGGCAACTCCAAGACCGTCTCCCCCTCTTTGCTGTTTTGCGTCGAGCGACCGACTATCTGTGAAGCCCGGCCCGCTGGCAAGAGGCATCGAGATGACGAGACGGTGTGCCGGCTGAAATCTTCACTCCGGCCTATTCCGGGCCGAGCGCCGGGCCGCTCCCAAGCCGGCCCCGCTGGCGATGTGCTTGAGGCTCGACGCCTCAAGCATCGCCGCCCCCTCGGGGGGCCGACCAGACGCGCCCGCGTTCAGCGGGGCGCGACTGGGCGAGGGGCTCCATCTCAGGCATTGCTGGTCGCGCGGACTTCGGCCATCGAGGTATGACCTTGCAGCACCTTGACGATGCCGTCCTGGCGCAGCGTGCGCATGCCCTCGGCCATGCCCGTGTGCAGCAGCTCCTCGGCGCGGGCGCCGGTCTGGATCTGGCGGCGCAGCGCGCGTGTGACGACCAGCAGTTCGTGCAGGCCGATGCGGCCCTTGTAGCCGCTGCCGCCACACTCGCCGCAGCCGCGGCTGTGATAGTGGACAAGGCGGCCGTTCTTGCCGTGGCGCTGGATCCAACCGGCGAGCAGTTCCTCGCGATCCGGACGCTCGTCGTCGGGGAAGCTGGCGATGAAGTCGTCCAGGTACTCGGCCTGTGCCGGGGCCGGCAGCGGCTCGGCGGTCTTGCACGCGCCGCACAGCTTGCGCACCAGGCGCTGGGCCAGCACGGCCAGCAGCGAGTCGGCGAAGTTGAACGGGTCCATGCCCATGTCCAGCAGCCGGGTGACGGTCTCGGCTGCGCTGTTGGTGTGCAAGGTGGACATCACCAGGTGGCCGGTCAGCGAGGCCTCGACGGCGATCTCGGCCGTCTCCTTGTCGCGGATCTCGCCGACCATGATCACGTCCGGGTCGGCGCGCAGGAAGGCGCGCAGCGCCTTGGCGAAGGTCCAGTCGATGCGCGCGTTCACCTGTACCTGGCGCAGGCCCATCTGCGTGATTTCGACCGGGTCCTCGGCCGTCCAGATCTTGCGCTCGGGCTTGTTGATCTCGGCCAGCGCGGAGTGCAGCGTGGTGGTCTTGCCGGAGCCGGTGGGGCCCACGCACAGCACCATGCCGTAGGGGCGCTCGATCGCCTGACGCAGCTGCGAGAGATTGCTCTCGGTCAGGCCGAGCCGCTCCAGCGGGATCGGTTTGGCCGAGGACAGCAGGCGCATCACCACGTCTTCCAGGCCGTTGTTGGTCGGGATCGTGGCGATGCGCAGCTCCAGCTTGTGCTGGGCCGAGTACTTGGCGAAGTTGATCTTGCCGTCCTGCGGCTTGCGGCGCTCGGAGATGTCGAGGTCGCACATGATCTTGATGCGCGCGATCATCGCGTTGCGATAGGTGTGCGGCAGCTCCAGGTAGGGCTGCAGCACGCCGTCGCGGCGGAAGCGGATCTTCAGCTTCTCGCGGCCCGGGTGGGTCTCGATGTGGATGTCGGAGACGCCTTGCTGGTGCGCCTCGATGATCATCGAGTTGATCAGCCGCACCAGCGAGTTGTCGCTCTGCTCGATCTGCTGTTCGTCCTCGCGCTGGTGGCGCTCGCTGCTGTCGCGCTCCAGCGATTCGATCAGCTTGTCGGCATTGTCGAAGCTGAAGTCCGGCGTGAAGTCGGGCAGCATCGACTCGGGCGCGAGCTTCTCGCTGCCGAAGCGCTCGTAGGCGCGCGGGATCGCGAATTGCAGCGTGCCGACCTTGGTCAGCGTCGGCGTGACCTTGAGCTGAGAGATGAACTCGGCCTCGTCGATGGCGATGCGCCGCGTCGGGTCTTCCATCGCGACGACCAAGCGCCCGTCGCGCACCACCAGAGGCAGGATCTCCAGCCGCCGCGCTACGGCCTGCGGCAGCTTGGCGATGGCGTCCGGCTCGACCGGGAAGGTCTCGACGTCCACCAGCGGGTAGCCCATCTTGCGCGCCAGCGCCGACTGCAGCTGCTGCCGCGTGACGATGCCCTTGCGCACCAGCAGCTCGCCCAGCGGCACCGAACGGTCCTGCTGCTGCTGCTCCAGCGCCTGCGCGAGCTGCTGCTCGGAGATCAGGTCCAGCGCCAGCAGCGCCTCACCGATGCGCACCATCGGCATCTTGGCTTGCTGGGCGATCGCGTGCATCAGCTGGTCAGCCGAGACGACCTGGCGGGCGACCAGGATGTCGCCGACGCGCCGGTGGCGCAGGTCGCTCTGCTCGTTCGCCGCGGCTTCGATCTCTTCGGCCGTGGCCGCCTGGTCGCGCACCAGTACGTCGCCGATGCGCTCGCCGATTTCGTGGCGCTCCAGCACCTCGCGCGGCACGAACACGCGCAGCACGGCGTCGTCGGTTTCCGAGATCGGCGGGAACAGGAACAGGCCCAGCTCGTCCTCGTGGTGGCCGATCGTCGAACCCTTCATCTCGCCGCCGCCGATGAAATGCAAGGTGAAGGCGACGCGCGGGCGCTGGTCCAGCTCGGCGTCGGTGCTGCCGCGCGGCTGGGCCGGGATCGGGCGCAGCAGCTTCAGCGCGCGGAATTGGCCGAACTTCAGCGGAACGGCACTGCGCGCCGGCGGCACATTGATCTGCGCCACGCGTTCGTGCGGCGCAATCAGGATCACATGACCGGTGCTGCGGCTGTTGTTCAGGCCGAGGATCTCGCAGGGCTCGGGTGCCGTCTGCGCCTGCGGCCGAGGGTAGGGCGCGTAGGGCGGCGTGGGCCATTGGAAATCGTTCCCGCCGCGGGGTGCGGGGGCGGATGCGGAGGACGACGGCGCGGGCGCATTGCCGCGCGGCGCGGAGGCCGGGTCCTCCAGGCTCCAGGCCAGCGGTACGGACAGGTCGGGCAAATCGGGCATTCAGCAATTCTCCGGGTGCGGGCCAGCGTGTCATGCCGCTTGCGGCGCCATCATGCACACTTCCGTGATGAACAACGCAAGAATTCTGGTCACCGGCTTCGAGCCCTTCGGTGGAGAGACGGTCAATCCCTCCTGGGAAGTAGCACGTTACCTCAACGGAGTGGCATTTTCCGATGGAGCCGTCGTCCATGTGCGTCAGTTGCCCTGCATTTTCGGCGCAGCGCTGACACGGCTGAAGGAGTATCTGGACGAACTGGATCCCGTGTTGGTGCTGGCGCTGGGACAGGCCGGCGGGCGCAGCGAACTGTCGCTGGAACGGGTGGCGATCAACGTGGACGATGCCCGCATCCCCGACAACGCGGGCGCCCAGCCGGTCGATGAACCCGTCATCGCCGGCGGCCCGGCGGCCTACTTCAGCACGCTGCCCATCAAGGCGATGGCGGCCGGCCTGCGGGCGGCGGGTCATCCGGCCGGCGTCTCCCAGACGGCTGGCACCTTCGTCTGCAACCATGTGTTCTACGGGCTCCAGCATCTGCTGCGCGACCGGCCACAGGTGCGCAGCGGCTTCATGCACATTCCCTACCTGCCGGAGCAGTCGGCGCGTCTGCCGGCCGGCCCGCTCGGTGCGGCGCCGAGCCTGGGGCTGGAGGCGATGCGGGAGGGCGTGCGCCTGGCGCTGGGACTGGCCCTGGCGAACGCCACCGGCGATCTTCGCGAGGCGGCCGGGGCGATTTCCTGAGCCGGTGCGAAGCTACTCTTCGCTGTAGCGGCGCCAGCGCGCGCTGGCGCGCCGCATCAGTGCCAACTGCTCGGCGAACGTGGGGCAGGCCTTGCAGATCAGCATGTGGAAGCGCACGCCCAGGCGCTGATGCAGCGGCAGGCGAATCTCTTCGGCCAGCAGCACCCGCCTCGTCACTTCCCGGCAGTTCGGGCCCAACATCACTTCGCACCTCCCGTCGCCGCGGCGCCGCCAAACCAGTTCAGCTGCAGGCATTCGCGCAACCGCAGACGTGCGCGGTGCAGCATGACCCAGAGATTGGTCGGGCTGATCGCCAATTCCTTACAGATCTCCTCGGTCTCCAGCTCCAGCCATTCACGCATCATGAACAGGCGGCCCTGCTGCCCTGGCAGGTGTTCGACGCAGGCTTCCAGCACCCGCATGAAGTCGAGCTGGCGCAGCACGTGCTCGGGGTCGCCCCAGTCCTGCGGCTCGTCGCGCCAGTGGCCGTCGGCGGCGAACAGGTCGTCGTCGAGGTCCACGCCGTCTTCGGCGCTGGTCGTCGACAGCTCCTTGCTGTTGCGGCGGATCTGGTCGATCAGCTTGTGCTTGAGAATGCCCACCAGCCAGGTCTTCAACTGCGACTGCCCGGCGAAGTTCTGCGGCTTCTCGATCGCCGCGAGCAGCGTTTCGGACACCGCGTCCTCGGCCCAGGCCGTATTGCGCAGCTGCAGCCGCGCGTATTTCAGCAGTTGCGGGCGCAGCGATTCGAGCCGCGAGGCAATGTCGTCATTCATGGTGCGCGCAGTGTAAGGAGTGCGGCATGACGCCCGACACAGCTCCGTCTTCCAGACACTCCAGATTTTTTCCCTCACCCTCAAGGAGATCATGATGAGCAAGTCACCCCAACAGCAGATCGTCGCCTCTGCCTTCGCGGCCGCCCTGGCACTGGGCCTGGCCGGCACCGCCTCGGCCGCCGACCAGCCGAAGGAGAAGTGCTACGGCATTGCCAAGGCCGGCCAGAACGATTGCGCCAACCTGAGCGGCTCGCACTCGTGCGCCGGCCAGGCCAAGATGGACATGGCGGCCGATGACTGGAAGTACGTGGAGAAGGGCACCTGCAAGAGCGCCGGCGGCATGAGCGCTGCAGAGGCGAAGGCCAAGGCCAAGAAGTAAGCGGACCGAAGCAGGCTTACCGTGATGGAATCCATCGGCATCGGCTGGCGCCAGCCGCACTACGAGGCGCTGCTGAAGCGCTCGCCGCCGCTGGGTTTCATCGAGGTCCACTCGGAGAATTTCTTTGCCGAAGGCGGCGCAGCGCTGGCGGTGCTGGCGGCCGGGCGCGAGCGCTATGCGCTGAGCCTGCACGGCGTGGGCCTGTCGCTGGGCTCGGCCTGCGGGCTCGATCGCTGGCACCTGGAGCGGCTGGCCGCACTGGTCGATCGCATCGAACCGGTGCGGGTCTCGGACCATGCCTCGTTCGCGCGCGTCGGCACCGGCCTGCATGCCAATGACCTGTTGCCCGTGCCCTTCAGCGAGGCAAGCCTGCGCACGATGGTGCGCAACGTCCAGCAGGTGCAGGAGCGGCTGCGCCGGCCCCTACTGGTCGAGAACCTCAGCGCCTACCTGGCATGGGACGACGACACGCTGGCCGAGCCCGAGTTCTTCAACGAGCTGACGCGGCGCAGCGGCTGCGCGCTGCTGCTTGACGTCAACAACCTCGTCGTCAACGCGCGCAACCATGGCGCGGCGCCGGGCGACGAAGCCGTCCGCCGGGCCTGCACCTGGATCGATTCGCTGCGCGGCGGCATCGACGTGGGCGAGATCCACCTGGCTGGCCACGCCGAGCTGCCCGGCATCGTCATCGACGACCACGGCAGCCGCGTGTCCGATGCGGTCTGGCAGGTCCACGCCCACGCGCTGCGGCGCTTCGGGCGCGTGCCGAGCCTGATCGAGTGGGACACCGACGTGCCGGCGCTCGACGTGCTGCTGGACGAGGCGGCGCGCGCCGCCCTGCAGACGGAGCAGGGCGCATGAGTGCCGAAGAAGACCTCGCGGCGAAGCAACAGGCGCTCGTGCGCGCGGTGCTGGCGCGGCACGGCGATGCGCCGGGCCTCGCGCCGCTGGGCAGCATCGAGGGCGGCGTCGCACGCGGCCTCGATGCCTACCGGCTCAACGCGCGGGCGCTGTCGGCGAGGGCGCTCGGCGCTGTGTTCCCGCAATTGCGCGAATGGCTGGGCGCCGAGTCCTTCGATGTCATGGCCTGGGCCTTCTGGCGCCACGCGCCGCCGCAGCATGGCGATCTCGCGCTGTGGGGCAGAGGCCTGGCGGACTTTCTCGCTGCTCAGGAGGGCATCGAGGACGAACCGCTCGACCTGGCTCGGCTCGAATGGGCGCTGCACGAGGCCGAGCGCGCGGCCGATGCGGCACTCGACGCCGCATCGCTGCAACTGCTGGCCACGGCGGATCCCTCCCGGGTGAGCCTGCGACTGCAGCCTGGCGCGCGGCTTCTGGCCGACCAATCCACAGGGGCGACGCTGGTGTGGCGCCAGGGTTGGCGGGGACTGTCGCGGCCGGTCTCCGGCGGCGAAGCGGCGCTGCTACAGACCCTGCAGGCTGGTGGCGGCCTGGCCGCCGCGCTGGATGCCGCACTGGATGCTGCACATGCGGCGCAAGACGATTTCGATTTCGGTACCTGGCTGCAAGTCGCGCTCCGCGACGGCCTTTTGCTGGGCGCCGTGAACAAGGACCGCATGCCATGAACTTCATCGGCGGCATCGCCCGCTTCTTCATCGATCCCGGCCTCGACGAGCCGCTGCGCCTGCCGCGCTGGGTCCGTCTCGTGCTGAGCCACGTGCAGTCGCTGGCGCTGCTGGCCGCTCGCCTCTACGTCGCACAGGTCTTCATGCTCTCGGGCCTGACGAAGATCCGCGACTGGTCGGTCACGCTGGCGTTGTTCCAGGACGAGTACCACGTGCCCCTGCTGCCGCCGGAGCTGGCCGCCTACATGGGCACGGCGGGGGAACTGGGCTTGTCGTCCCTGCTGATCGTCGGCCTGGCCTCGCGCTTCGCCGCGGCGGGCCTCAGCGTCGTCAACGTGATGGCCGTGCTGAGCCTGGAGGAGATCGCCCCGGCCGCGCTGATGGGCCATCAGCTGTGGGGCGTGCTGATCGCCTGCGTGCTGCTGTGGGGCGGCGGACGCTGGTCGGCGGATGCAGGTATCCGCCATCTCAGGATCAGTCGTGGGGTCTGAAGCTCAGTAGCAGTACTGGGGGAACGCTTCCGTCGCCATCGCGGGGCAGTGACTCCGTTTTGTCGATTGCACGCAGCACGGCACTGTCCCATTCAGGCAGACCACTGGACTTGATTAGCTTTCGGCCAATGATCGTTCCATCAGGGGCGATGCGAACTTCCACTTCAGCCGCGGGATTGCCGGGCGGGTTGTCACCGTAGGTGATGTTCGGTTTGACTCGCGCGGCAACGCGGCCGCCGTAGGTGGAGGACGGGCCCGAGCTCTTCAGCGCCGTACCGCGTGCGTTCTCCCCGCCGCTGGCGCCGGCCATGCCCATGATCCGCTTCAGATTGTCTTGGCGCTGGGCCTCGCGCTTGGCGTCCGCGTCCTTCTGGGCCTTGGCGTCCTTGGCCTTGTCCAGTTGGGCTTGCTGCTGCTGGGCCTTGAGCTTGTCGGCTTTCTCTTTCTCCAGGCGTTCCTTTTCGGCCTTGTCTTTCTCGGCTTTATCCTTCAGCGCCTTCTGCTTCTTCAGTTCTTCCTGCTCGGCCAGGCGCTTCTTCGCCTCGTCATCCTCGCGCTGCTTCTTCTGCTTGGCGATGGCGATGTCGGCGTCGCGCTGCGCCTGGATCTCCTGGGCGCTCGGCTGTTGAGGCTCGGGGGGCTTCGGTGTCGGCTTGACCTCCGGCTCGGGCTCGGGTGGCGGCAGCACCTCCTTCGGCGCGGCCGCATGCGGCACGGCGGACCACAGCTCGGCCTCGGCCGTCGGCAGCGTCTTCGTGCGCCATTGGATGTTGGCGCTGATCGCGACCACCAGCAGCGCATGCGCGACCAGCGCGAAGATCATGCCGCGGCCCAGGCCCGGCGCCTCGGGCGGGCGGAACGGGTCACGCCCGCGCGGGTGTAGCGACAAGGCGCTCACAGTTTCTCGGCAGCCGGCGCGCCGGAATTGCGAACCGCCAGGCCGACGCGCGGAACGCCCGCCGTCTGCAGCACGTCCATCACCTTGACGACGGCCTCGTACTTCACGGCCTTGTCGGCCGAGATGACGACCGGCGTCTGCTCGTCGCCGGCCTGCGCGGCCTTGACGCGCTCGGCCAGCGTCTTCAGCGTGACGCCGGACTCGTCGCCTTCGTCGACCTTCAGCTTGAGCTTCTCGTCGGTGCCGACGGTGATGTGCACGACGTGCGCGGGCTGCGCTTTGCTGCGGCCGACGCTGGGCAGGTCGACGACGCCGGTCGTGATCAGCGGCGCGCTGACCATGAAGATGATCAGCAGCACCAGCATCACGTCGATGAAGGGCACCATGTTGATCTCGTTGATCGTGCGGCGGCGGCCCCGGCCGCGGGAGGCGATGGCGGCCATGTCAGTGGCTCGCGGCGGGTGCAGGCGTGCCGGCGTTGCGCTGCAGGATGTTGGAGAACTCTTCGATGAAGGTCTCCAGCGTGATCGCGCTGCGGTCGATCTGGCGGGCGAAGCGGTTGTAGGCCAACACCGCTGGGATCGCAGCGAACAGGCCGATCGCGGTGGCGACCAACGCCTCGGCGATGCCCGGTGCCACGGTCGCCAGCGTCACCTGCGTGAGGTTGGACAGGCCGACGAAGGCGTGCATGATGCCCCAGATGGTGCCGAACAGGCCCACGTACGGGCTCACCGAGCCCACCGAGGCGAGGAAGGACAAGTTGCTCTCCATCGCGTCCAGCTCGCGCTGGAAGCTGGCGCGCATCGCGCGGCGCGAGGCATCGAGCAGGGTGGTGGCGTCCGACACGCGGCGCTCGCGCAGCTTCAGGAACTCGCGCATGCCCGACGCGAAGATGCGCTCCAGCGGCGCGCCGTTGTTCTTGCCGGCGACGCCGTTGTACAGCTCGTTGAGGTTCTTGCCGGACCAGAACTCCTGCTCGAAGGCTGCGTTGTTGCTGTTGATCTTCGACAGCGAGATCAGCTTGCCGAAGATCACGCTCCAGCTGGCCAGCGAGACCAGCAGCAGCATGCCGATCACCAGCTGCACGGTGAAGCTGGCATGCGCGATCAGCGCGACGATGGAAAGGTCTTGGTTCATGGACTCTGCAGAGCTTGGAGGATGGGCGCGGGAATGCGCACGGGTTTCAGGTTAGCAGGCGAGACGCAGCCGATGCGGATCGTGCCTTCGGCCAGCAGGGTGTCACCCAGCGTGGCGCGCTGGAACAGCGTCATGCTGGCACGGCCCGATTCTCGAACCTCGACGCTGACTTGCAGCAGATCGTCGAGTCTGGCCGGGCTCAGGTAACGCACGCTTGTCTCGCTGACGACGAACATCGCGCCCAGCTCATGCTTCATGCGCTCCTGGCCGAGATCGATCAGGCCGCGCAGCCATTCCGTGCGCGCGCGCTCGAAGAACTTTAGGTAGTTGGCGTAGAAGACGATGCCGCCGGCATCGGTGTCTTCCCAGTAGACGCGGATCGGGTGGATGAAGACGCTCATCGTCGCTGCAGGACTCCGGCCAGTCGCGCGATGGCCTCCTGCAGATGTTCCATGCTGCTGGCGAAGGACAGGCGCAGCCAGCGCTCGGAACCCGCGCGGCCGAAGTCGCGGCCCGGCGTCAACGCGATCTGGGCGCTCTCCATCAGCTCGAAGGCGAAGTCCCAGGAGCTGTCGGTGAAGGCGGAGCAGTCGATCCAGGCGTAGAACGCGCCGTCGGGTGTCACGGGAACCTTCAGGCCAAGGGACTGAAGGGCCGGCACCACGTAGTCCCGGCGGGCACGGAAGGCCTCGCGGCGGCGCTCGTACTCGGCAATCGCCTCAGGCTCGAAGCAGGCCAGCGCCGCATGCTGGGCGATGCTCGACGCGCAGATGAAGAGGTTCTGCGCGAGCTTCTCCACCGGCGCCACCAGCTCGGGCGGCAGCACCAGCCAGCCCAGGCGCCAGCCGGTCATGCCGAAATACTTGCTGAAGCTGTTGACGGAGACCAGGTCGTCGCCGAAGGCCAGCGCGCTGTGGCTGAAGCGCTCGTCGTAGCTGAGGCCCAGGTAGATCTCGTCGACGATCGTCACGCCGCCGCGTTCGCGCACGGCCTCGACGATCGCGCGCATCTCGTCGGGCTCGATCGAGGTGCCGGTCGGGTTGCTGGGCGAGGCCAGCAGCACGCCGCGGGTCGACTCGGTCCAGGCATCGCGCACTTGGCGCGCACTGGGCTGGAAGCGCTGCGCCGCGCCGGCCTGCAGCAGCACGGCCTCGGCGTCCGCAGCCGCGACGAAATGCCTATTGCACGGATAGCAGGGATCGGGCATCAGCACCTGGTCGCCGCGCTGGAACAGCGCCAGGCAAGCCAGCTGCAGGCCGGCGGAGGCACCGGCGGTGATGACGATGCGTTCGGGCGCGATGTCGAGACCAAAGTGCTCGCGATACCAGGCAGAGAGCTTGCCGCGCAGCGCCGGCAGGCCGGTAGCGGGGGTGTACTGCGTCCGGCCGCTTTCGATGCAGGCCGCAGCAGCCTGCTGCACGCCGGTGGGCGCGCTGAAGTCCGGCTCGCCGATGTTCAGGTAGATCATCGGCCGGCCGCCCAGCGCCGGGTCGCACAAGGGGCCGCGCGCGATCTCCGCTGCGACCTTGGCGCACTCCATCACGTAGAAGGGCTCGATGTGGTCGAGCCGGTCGGCCAGCTTCAGCATTCGTCGAATGAATTTGGAATTCTGGGGCCGAGCGCCGGGCCGCCCCAAGCCGGCCCGCTCGTCAAGGCGGGCGGCTCGACGCCGCCTGCCTTGTCGCCCCCTCGGGGGGCCGACCAAGCTCGCCCGCGTTCAGCGAGGCGAGAGTGGACGGGGGGCACCATTCTCAGCGTTTGTTGGCCGCGACTTCCTGCGGGCGCAGGTCGGCGGCGGCGCGGTCCAGCACGCCGTTGACGTACTTGTGGCCGTCGGTGCCGCCGAAGGACTTGGCGAGTTCCACCGCCTCGTTGATCGCGACGCGGTAGGGGATGTCGATGCAGTGCTTCAGCTCGTAGGCGCCGATCATCAGCACGCCGTGCTCGATCGGGCTCAGCTCGGTAGTCTTGCGGTCGACGTGGCGGGCCAGCACGGCGTCGAGGTCGGCGGCCTCGGTGATGCAGCCGTTCAGCAGCGCGTCGTAGTGCGCCTTGTCGATCTTGCCGAAGCCTTCCTGCTCGCGGGTGTGGGCGTCGATGGCGCCGACTTCATCGCCGGTGAGCAGCCACTGGTAGAGGCCTTGCAATGCGGCTTCGCGCGAACGGCGGCGGGCGGACTTGGCCGGGGCGCGCTTGGCTGCAGGTTTGGCAGCGGGTTTGGCGGCCGGCTTCTGGGTGTTCTCGCTCACTGCAATGCTTCCATCAGGTTGGCCATCTCGACGGCCACGCGGGCGGCCTCGCGGCCGTTGACCTCGGCGCGGACGCGCGCCTGCTCTTCGCTTTCCACCGTAAGGATCGCGTTGGCGATCGGCAGCTGGTTGTCCAGCGACACCCGCGTGACCGCGGCACCGCTCTCGTTGGACACCAGCTCGAAGTGATAGGTCTCGCCGCGGATGATGCAGCCCAGCGCGATCAGCGCGTCGTACTGGTCGCTGGTGGCCATCACGTCGAGCGCGACGCCCACTTCCAGCGCACCGGGGACGGTGACGTGGCGGATGTTGTTCTCGGCCACGCCGAGCGCCTTCAGTTCGGCGATGCAGGTCTCGGCCAGCCGGCCGGTGATCTCGGCGTTGAAACGCGCCTGGACAATGCCGATCGCGAGGCTGCTGCCGTCCAGCGACGCGGCCTCACCTTTGTCGGAGCCTTGCATGGTCTGCTGATCCTTCTAGTTATTGTTCGTTGGGGCGGTTGCCGGAAGAAAGGAAACCGGTGACCTCGAGTCCGTAGCCGGTCATGCTGGGCATGCGGCGCGGGCTGCCCATCAGGCGCATCCGGTGCACGCCCAGCTCGCGCAGGATCTGCGCGCCGACGCCGTAGGTGCGCAGGTCCATCGTGGCCTTGGGCGGTTCGGACGGCGTGGCCTGCAGGCGGCCGACGATGCCGTCGGCGTCTTCGCCGCAGTTCATCAGCACGGCGACGCCGGCGCGGCTCTTGCGGATCTCGGCCAGCGCGGCCGGCAGCGGCCAGGAGTGCGAGCAGGGGCCTGCTTCCAGCAGGTCCAGCATCGACAGCGGCTCGTGCACGCGCACCAGAACGTCGTCGGCGGTGGTCCAGGCGCCGTGCGTCAGCGCCAGGTGGACGGCGCCGGTGCGGTCGCGGAAGACCTGGCAATCGAACTCGCCCTGCGCGGTCTGCAGCTTGCGCTGCGCAACCTTGCGGATCAGCGATTCGTTGCGGCTGCGGTGCTCGATCAGGTCGGCGATGGTGCCGATCTTCAGGCCGTGCTCGGCGGCGAAGACCTCCAAGTCCGGCAGGCGGGCCATCGTGCCGTCATCGTTCATCACCTCGCAGATCACCGCGGCCGGCTCCAGGCCGGCCATGCGGGCGAAGTCGCAGCCGGCCTCGGTATGGCCGGCGCGCATCAGCACGCCACCGTCCTGTGCGCGCAGCGGGAAGATGTGGCCCGGCTGGACCAGGTCGGCGGCGACGGCGTTGCGTGCCACGGCGGCTTGCACGGTGCGAGCACGGTCGGCGGCAGAGATGCCGGTGCTGACACCGGTGGCGGCCTCGATCGAGACGGTGAAGGCGGTGCCGTGCTTGGTGCCGTTGCGGGTGGCCATCGGCGGCAACTGCAGGCGGTCGCAGCGCTCGTTGGTCATCGTCAGGCAGATCAGGCCGCGGCCGTACTTGGCCATGAAGTTGATCGCTTCGGGGGTGACGTGGTCGGCGGCGATGACGAGGTCACCTTCGTTCTCGCGGTCTTCCTCGTCGACCAGAATGATCATGCGGCCGGCCGCCAGTTCGGCGACCAGCTCGGAAACGGGTGATATGGGCATGGGGCGGGATTGTATGTGGCCCGCGCAAACCCTTAGTGTGGATCAGGTCCTGCGGGCCCTCAGCCGCAGATCGGTGCCGACCCGCGTGCAGTCGACGAATTGCCAGTCGATCGCGTCGGCCAGCGTCGTGAATGGCCCCAGCGCTGCCATGCCGCGGCCCTCGCCGATCAGCTTGGGCGCGAGGTAGACGAGCAGTTCGTCGACCAGGCCCTCGCGCAGCAGCGAGCCGTTGAGTTTGTGGCCGGCCTCGACGTGCAGTTCGTTGATGCCGCGCCGGCCCAGGTCTTCCAGTACCGGCAGCAGGTCGACCTTGCCGTTGGCGTTGGGCAGGGTGACGATCTCGTTATGCAGGTCAGGGCGGGCGGCACGGTCTACGGCCGCGTAGAGCAGCACCTCGCCCGGCGGCGCGAGGATCTTCGCGGCGGCATCGATCTCCAGCCGCGAATCGATGACGACGCGCAGCGGCTGTCGCGCGGTCTCGACGAGCCGCACGTCCAGTCGCGGATCGTCCTCGCGCACGGTGCCGATGCCGGTCAGCACCGCACCGGCGCGCTTGCGCCAGGCGTGGCCGTCGGCTCGCGCGGCCGGGCCGGTGATCCACTGGCTCACGCCGTTGTCCAGCGCCGTGCGGCCGTCCAGCGATGCGGCGACCTTCATCCGCACGAAGGGCCGGCCGCGCTGCATTCGCGAGAAGAAGCCGATGTTCAGCTCGCGCGATTCGTCGGAAAGCAGACCGGTCTCGGTGGCGATGCCGGCGGCGGCCAGGCGCGCCATGCCCTGACCGGCGACCAGCGGATTCGGATCGCCCACCGCCGCGACAACGCGCGCCAGGCCCGCCGCGATCAGCGCATCGCAGCAGGGCGGCGTGCGCCCGTGGTGCGAGCAGGGCTCCAAGGTCACGTAGGCCGTGGCGCCGCGCACGTCGGTCCCGCGCGCAGCTGCATCGCGCAGCGCCATCACCTCGGCATGGGCCTGGCCAGCCGGCTGCGTGTGGCCGGCGCCGAGCAGGCGGCCCTCGGGTCCCACGATCACGCAGCCGACGCGCGGATTTGGATCGCTAAGTCCGATCGCCTGCTCCGCCAGCGCGAGCGCCTGGCGCATGGCGGCGAGATCGTTCGGGAAGGCGGTGGACGGCTCTTGCATGGCCGGCAGTCTATCCACACCGACGCACCCCGCATTTCGTGAATTTGTTCTCGCTCTTTATTGTTCTTATGGGAACTTCACATCCACTAAAACCCGCAAGGACACCTGGATGCGGGGGTGGTGGGGCGTACCCGCTTGCGAATGGTTGCGCTATCACCGAAGAATGGCATGCAGTTGAGAGCTGAAGACTGCGCGAAAGCGCTGTTCGGCCTACGGACCGCGCATGGCAGCCCGCCGCGCGCCGCCTACACAAGATCGTTGGTTTGTTCGCAGTGAGGTTCCCTACATGAAAAATCGTTTTCGCAAGACGGCAGGCCTGCTCGGCGCCGCGCTGTTCCTCGGCACGGGCGCGGCCCATGCAGCCCTGATCGACTTCGATGCCGGCCTGGACACGTCCCAGGCGCCTTGGTCGCCCTTGCTCACGCAGGGCGCGCCGCTCTACCAGGGCGGATACGCCATCAGCACCGCGTCGATGACACCCGGCGCCGATCCGGACGCGTTCGTCGGCCTGCTGGTCGATGGACACGACGTCGCCGGCACCTGCTTCGGCATGGTGTGCCCCACCGACAGCTCGTCGAACTTTTTGATGGCCATGAATGACAGCGCTGTCTATTTGACGTCGCAAAGTACTTCCGGCGCGCCGTTCCTGCTTTCCGGATTCAAGGCTTCATTCGTCGGCAACGGCATCGACCCCCTTCCGGCCAGCGGTGGCGCGGGCGTGCTGCGCGTGCTGGAGACGCACACCGACGGCAGCGTGACGACGGAATCGTTCGAACTCGCCAGCATCAATGGCAACGGCGACCTCAACTTCGCCAGCTTCAGCTCGACGAACACCAAGCCGGTGGTCGCCGCGATGTTCTTCGCCTACTTCTGCGACACGAACGGCAACTGCAGCGATGCGTTCTCGAACAACAAGGCGCAGTTCGCCCTTGACGACATCAATGTGTCGGCCGTGCCCGAGCCCGCGACCTGGGCGATGACGGCTCTCGGCCTGGCCGGCCTTGCAGGCGTGGCGCGCCGCCGCGCACGCAGCCGCGCGAACCCGCTGAACCCGGCCTAAGCCCCCGGTCGCCGCGCGCGACGTCTTCCCGCCTCCGGCCGGCCCTGCGCGGCAGCCGGCCGCTGCTCCTCTTGCACGAAAGAATCCGATGCCCAAGCTCACTCCCGCGGCGCTGGCCGCACTCGCCCTGGCCTCTTCGATGACGCTCGGCGCCCATGCCGAGCCGCTGCGCAAGACCTACATCGTCCAGCTCAAGGACGAGCCTGCCGTGACCTACAAGGGCGGCGTCAAGGGTCTCGCCGCGACGGCGCCGTCGCCCGGACAGGCCTTCGACACCCGGCGCCCCGAGGTTTCCGCCTACCTGGGCTACCTGCGCTCCACGGCCGGCACCGTCGCCGCCACGGTGGCCACCGCGCCGATCCTCGCCACCTACGACACCGTGTTCAACGGCTTCGCCGCGCGGCTCACCGACGGTGAGGCCCGCCAGCTGCTGGCCAATCCGCAGGTCGCCGGCCTGTGGGCCGACCGCGAGCGCCATCTCGACACCATCTCGACCGCCAAATTCCTCGGCCTGAGCACGCCGGGCGGCCTGTGGTCCAAGGGCCCCGGCGGCAGCGCGCTCAAGGGCGAGGACATGGTGATCGGCGTGGTGGACGGCGGCATCTGGCCGGAGAACCCCGCCTTCTTCGACCATGTGGACAGCAGTGGTGCACCGAGCCGCAACCCCAACGATGTGCTGGCCTACGGCCCGGTGCCGGCCAGCTTCAAGGGAACCTGCCAGGCCGGCGAAGGCTTCACGGTCAACGACTGCAACAACAAGCTGGTCGGCGCCCGCTACTTCCGCAGCGGCTTCGAGGCCTTCCTGTCCGATGCCAGCGCCACCCAGCACTGGACCGAGTTCGCCTCGCCGCGCGACTCCTTGGGCTATCCGAGCGGCCATGGCGGCCACGGCGACCACACGGCTTCGACGGCCGCCGGCAACAGCGGCGTGAACGCGATCATCGGCGGCAACGTCGTGGGCAGCGCCACGGGCATGGCCCCGCGCGCCCGCGTCGCCGCCTACAAGGTCTGCTGGACCTACGACAACCCCCAGGCCCCCGACTTCAGCGGCAGTTCCAACTCCTGCTGGGACTCGGATTCGGTGGCGGCCATCGACACGGCCGTCAAGGACGGCGTCAATGCCATCAACTTCTCGATCAGCGGTTCCGAAACCTCGATCAACGAGCCGGTGGAACAGGCCTTCTACCGGGCTGCGCTCTCCGGCGTCTTCGTCGCCGCCGCCGCGGGCAACGACGGCCCGGCCAACGCCGTGGCCCACCTGAGCCCCTGGCTCACCACGGTCGCTGCGTCCACGCACGACCGCGGCGGCATGGCCGGCAGCGTGACGCTGGGCAACGGCTCGACCTACGTCGGCGGCTCGACGACCGCCACCGGCCTGCCGGCGGCGCCGCTCGTCCGCGCCGAGGATTCGGGTCTCAACGGCCAGAACGCGGCGCTGTGCAACGGCAACGCCGACATCAGCGGCGCCGGCAATGCGCTGCTGGACCCGGCCAAGGTCCGCGGCAAGATCGTCGTCTGCATCTACAGCGACGGCGAAGAGGACCTGATGGGCAAGAGCCAGGCGGTGCTCAAGGCCGGCGGCATCGGCATGATCCTGATGAACTCCAACGGCAACGTCGGCGTCTATTCGGACTACCTGGCGGTGCCGACGGTTCACCTGAACGCTCTCGACGGGGGCGCCATCCGCGCCTACGCGAAGCTGCCCGGCGCCACGGCATCGATCGCGAAGGCGGCCTACCAGACGGTCGCGGCGCCGACGGTGATCTACTTCTCGTCGCGCGGGCCGAACATGGCCGACGCCAACGTGTTGAAGCCGGATCTCAGCGCGCCCGGCGTCAACGTGATCGCGCAGGTCACCCCGGGGCTCAGCCCCGACGATCATGCGGCCATCGTCAACGGCACCCTGGTGCCGCCGCCCGCCTGGGACTCGATGGACGGCACGTCGATGGCGACGCCGCACGTCGCCGGCGTCTCCCTGCTGCTGAAGCAGGCCCATCCGGACTGGAGCCCGGCCGCCATCAAGTCCGCGCTGATGACCACGGGCTATATGACCCTGGATGACTTCAATGGCGGCATGCAGGCCGGCCAACTTCCGTGGGGGCAGGGCGCCGGGCACATCGACCCGCTCAAGGCCAATGACCCGGGCCTCGTCTACGACGCCGGTCGCAACGACTGGATCAAGTACCAGTGCAAGATCAATCGCGCCGCCATCGCGCCGGCGAGCGATTGCAGCACCATCGGCACCTTCTCCGACACCTATGAGCTGAACCTTCCCTCGATCACCGCCGGCACGGTATTGAAGGACGCGGTCATCCCCCGCACGGTCACCAACGTCGGCAATGCCACCGCCACCTACCGGGCCACCATCGGCGTCGATGGCTTCAGCTCCGATGTGACGCCGTCCGTGCTGACGCTGGCACCGGGCGCAAGCGGCACCTTCACCGTGAAGCTGACGCCGGCGACTGCCGTCGAAGGCGACTGGCACTACGGCGAACTGGTCTGGACCGACGGCACGCACCGCGTCCGCTCACCGGTGCAGGCACGCGTCGGCGCGCCCGTCCAGGTCCCGGCGGCGGACTTCACCGGCACGACCGTCAGCGGCTCGCGCGTGTTCACCGTCCGCACCGGCTTCTCCGGCAAGCTGCAGACGCGCGTCGGCGGCATGAAGGAAGTGACGCTCAGCCCCGAGGCATCGGCGGTTCCGGGCACGCTGGACGGCTCCTTGCTGCAGGCGCTGTGCCGCGACGGTGTCACCAGCCCGTACCACACGAGCTATACGTTCAACGTGCCGGCGGACACCATCGTGGCGCGCTTTGCGCTGCGCGCCGTGGACGTCAGCAACCCGCGCGACGACAACGATCTCGCGGTCGTGCTGCCGGACAACTCGACGCTGTTCTCCGGCTCGTCGAACTCCGACGAGGCGATCCAGCTGATGACGCCCACGCCGGGCACCTACAAGGTCTGCGTCGGCGCCTATGCCGGCGTGTCGCCGATGAAGCATCGCCTGTCGAGCTGGATCGTCGGCGCCGGCGAGGGCAGCAGCCTGAAGGTGCTGGTGCCCGCGGCCGTCTATGCCGGCGGCACCGCCTCGCTGGGCCTCAGCTGGTCCGGACTGGCCGCCGGCACGCGCTACGTCGGCGGGGTGCAATACCTCGACCCGAACGGAAGGGTCGCCGCATCGAATGCCGTGCGCGTCGACACGGACGGCGCGGTCCAGGTTCTGAACGATGCGGCACCTGTGGCTCCCGCCAAGCTGGCCAAGGCTGCCAAGGCAACCCAGGCGACCCATGCAGCACCGTCGACCCCGGTGACGAAGCCGCAGATCAAGCGTTGACCCGGCGTCGACGAGCGCGTCCGCCTCTTTCTTCTCTCATCACCGACCAAGGATCAAGATGAAACTTGCCAAGACACTGATCGCCGCCAGCCTGGCGACACTTGCCGCCGGCCACGCCAATGCGGGCACGACGACCTTCTCCGAGGGCTTCGAGAACTTCGGTGACCTGATCTGGAACGGCTGGAGCACCTTCAACCTGACGCCGAACCCGAGCGGCCCGGCCTGGACGCCCGGCAGTACGGCCGAAGCTTCCGACGAAGGCCCCATCGATTCCTTCGTCCAGACGGGGACATCGGTCTCGTACGGAGACCCCCGGTCCGACGTCAACATCTCGACCTGGCTCATCACCCCGCCGATCCATCTGACCGGCTCGGATCTGCTGCACTTTGCCATCCGCGGTTCGGGCGGCAGTTTCTCGCTGAACAACTTCGAGGTCCTCGTCGCTCCGGGCTCGGCAACCTCACCCGATCAGTTCACGCAGCAGATCTTCGGCATCACGAAGCCGCCCGGATTCTGGTTGGGCTTCGATTCCTACCTGCCCGAGCAATCGGACACGGTCCGCATCGCGTTCCACTACTTCGGCCCTTACTCCCAGTCCAACTACCTGGCGCTGGACACCGTCAGCGTCACCAGCGCCGTGCCGGAACCGGCAAGCGCGCTGCTGCTCGCCGCAGGCCTGGGCGGCGTGGCGCTGCTGCGTCGCCGCCAACAGCGCCGCGCCGACTGATCGGCAGCCGCAGGCTCAGGGCGGCTCGCGCGGCGGTGCCGCGACCGACGCCCGCTCGACCAGCTCGCACGCAAAGACATGCAGGGCGGGCCGGGCGGGGATGTCGCGCCGGTGGGGAAACATCCGCGCGGCCAACTGCTCGACGGCCATCTCGGCCATCGAGCCCAGCGGCTGGTGGATGGTCGTCAGCGGCGGCCAAAACAGCTCCACCCCGTCGAGGTCGTCGAAGCCGACCGCCGACAGGTCGCCGGGCACGTTCAGGCCCATCGAGTGCGCGGCATGGACGACACCCATCGCCATGGTGTCGTTCGCCGCGAAGATGGCGGAGACGCGCGGAGCCTGCCGCAGCAATGCGAGGCCGGCCTGCAGACCGGCGTCGAAGCTGAAGTCTCCTTGCGCAATCCAGGCCGGATCCACGGGCAGCCCTGCCGTGGCCATTGCCGCCCGGAAACCGGCCAGGCGATCTGCGGCGACGCGCGTCCCGTCCCGGCCCTGCACGAATCCGATGCGGCGGTGGCCGTGCGCGATCAGCATCGCGGTCATGCGTTCGGCCGCCGGCCGGTCGTCGACCGCGACGACCGGGTATCCGCCCTCCAGCTCATTGGCGTTGATGGCGCTGAACATCACGCCCTGCGCCTGCAGGCGCTGGATCAGGTGCGCATCCGGATCGGCGACGACGAGGCCGGAAATCCGCCGGCCCTGCATCAGCTCGACCAGTTCGGCGGCTTCCGCTGCGTCCTTGCGCTGCCGCGGCTGCAGCAGCACGCCTAGGTCCAGCCGGCCGCAGGCCAGCAACGCTCCCAGCTGCAGGGCCATCGAGTAGGCCAGCTCGCCTTTTCCCTCCCGACGGCTCGGCACCGGAAAGGCGAAGCCGATGTTGTTGCCGACGGCGCTGGACAGGTTGCGCGCCGCCGGGTTGGGCTGGTAGCGCAGGGTCTGTGCAGCGGCCTGTACCGCTTCCCGCGTTTTTGCCGCCACGCCCGGCTCATGGTTCAGCACCCGGGACACCGTCTTGATCGACACCTGGGCCAGGTCCGCGACGTCCTGGATGGTGACGCCACTCCCACGGCCGGAACTCAAGCGATGGGTGGCCATCAGAGCATGGTCACGACAAGCTGGCCCGGCGCGGCATCCGACTGACGCTGGATCAGCGAGAAATCCAGCAGCCGGCGCACCGGCGCTTGCGCTTTGCCTGCCGCACCGGCGCGGATCTGTGCCACCAGCAACTCGACGGCCACCTCGGCCATGCGCTGGATCGGCTGGCGCACGGTGGTCAGCGCCGGCCAGATCGTCTTGGCCAGCGGCGCGTCGTCGAAGCCGACGACGCTGACGTCGCGCGGGACCTCGAGCCCCTTGAGCTGGGCAATCGCCACCGTCGCCGCGGCCATGTCGTCGTTGGAGGCGAATACCGCCGTCGGACGCTTCTCCTGCGCAAAAATCTGCGCCGCCGCCGCCAGGCCCGAGCGGTAGCTGAAGCGCCCCTGGACGACCAGGCCTTCGTCCACCGCCAGGCTGGCGGCCGCCATCGCATCGCGGAAGCCCTGCAGGCGCCGCGCGCTGGCGGTCTGGTTCGGATGCCCCACGATGAAGCCCAGCCGCCGATGCCCCATCGCCAGCAGGTGTCGCGTCATCTCCTGGGCTGCAAGGCGATCGTCGATGCCCAGCGCGTTCAATCGCTCATCGGGCTGCCCGCTGGCCACGGCCACGGCCGGGATGCCCGCGGCCGAGACCAGGTCGACGATGCTCGCCGAATCGCACAAGGGTGGCGGCAGGATCAGGCCATCGACGCCCGCGGCCAGCAGCTGCCGCACGACGGCCTCTTCGTCGGCGCCTGCCTCGCATTTCTGCACCATCAATTGCACGCGGCCATCGGTCGCCTGGCTCAGCAGGCCCACGAGGAACTCGCCCAGGTAGCTCGCGGAGGGGTTGCCGTAAAGCACGCCGATGCGGATCGGTTGCCCGCCGGCCAGGTGCCTCGCCGCCTGGTTGGGCACATAGCGCAGCGCAGAGAGGGCCGAGCGCACCCGATCCTGGGTCGCCGGGCTGACGCTCGATTCGCCATTGACGACACGCGAAACCGTCATCGGAGAGACGCCCGCCAACCGGGCCACATCGGCAATCGTGGCAGCCCGGCTTGCGCCCGAAATGCTTCGGTTTCGACCCCTCATCTTGGATACCTCGGTGAAACAACCGAAGCCTGTCTCCGTATTGTCATATTCCGGGCCGGATGATAGCGAGGCTCCCGAGTGCGCCGCGCGGCGGCTGGGATAATGGCCGCCCCCGTTCTTCCCCCGTGAAAGTACGCCCATCGCCGCGAGGCGACGGTGCGTGAGCGTGACATGTCCGATCCATCGTCCTCATTGTCGAACCCAGGCGCCGCCAGTCCGTGGAGGCTCAGCGTCGCACCCATGCTGGACTGGACCGACCGCCACTGCCGTTTCCTCCACCGCCTGCTGACCCGCCACACGCTGCTCTATACCGAGATGGTGACGACCGGTGCGTTGCTCCATGGCGACAAGCCGCGGCACCTGGACTTCAACGACGAAGAGCATCCGGTTGCGCTGCAACTGGGCGGCTCGGAGCCGGCAGATCTCGCCGCCTGCGCGAAGCTGGCCGAGCAGTGGGGCTACGACGAGGTCAACCTGAACTGCGGCTGCCCCAGCGAGCGGGTGCAGAAGGGCGCGTTCGGCGCCTGCCTGATGGCCGAACCGACGCTGGTGGCCGATGGCGTGAAGGCGATGCGCGACGCTTGCTCGATCCCGGTGACGGTCAAGCACCGGATCGGCATCGACCGCATCGAGAGCTACGACTTCGTGCGCGACTTCGTCGGCCAGATCGCCGAGGCCGGCTGCGAGGTCTTCATCGTCCACGCGCGCAATGCCTGGTTGCAGGGCCTGTCGCCCAAGGAGAACCGCGAGGTGCCGCCGCTGCGCTACGAGCTCGTCCACCAACTCAAGCGCGAGTTCCCGGCGCTGACGATCGTGCTGAACGGCGGCGTCAAGGGCGACGACGAGATCGCCGCCCAGCTGCAGCAGGTCGATGGCGTGATGGTCGGCCGCCAGGCCTATCACGAGCCCTGGCAGATGGCCGGCTGGGACGAGCGCTTCTTCGGCACGACCGGCCCTGCACAGAGTAGGGAGCAGGTCGAAGCCGCCTGGGTGGTCTACCTGGAGCGCCAGGGCGAGCGTTGGCCGCAGGCGGTGCGTCATTCACTGGGCCTGTGGAACGGGCAGCCCGGCGCGCGGCGCTGGCGGCAGGTGTGGTCGGATCACAAGCTGAAGACGCTGGCGCCTGCGGCCGTGGCCGCGCTGGCGACGAAGGCACGGCTGGAGCAGGTCGAACGCATGGCGGCCGAGCCGTCGCGCGAGCTGGTGGCCTGAAGCAATATTGAGCGCCACCATCGAATTCCACTGCTATGACACGCCGCTGGGCGCCTGCGGCATCGCCTGGGACGAGTGCGGCCTGATCGTCGGCTCGCAACTGCCCGAGGCCACGCCCGGCGAGACGCGCGATCGCATGCGCCGCCGCTTCCCGACGGCCCGCGAATCGGCAGCACCGCCGCCGACTGTGCTGCGCGCGATGGCCGCCGTGCGCCGCCTGCTGGCCGGCGAGACCGACGACATCGACGAGCTGCTGGCGGTGGAACTGGACGACAGCGGCGTGCCCGAGTTCAACCGCCAGGTGCTCGCGCTGACCCGCCGCATCCCGGTCGGCCAGACCTTGACCTATGGCGAGGTCGCCGCGCGGCTGGGCCAGCCTGGCGCGGCGCGCGCGGTGGGCCAGGCCGAGGGCCACAATCCGTTCGCGCCGATCGTGCCCTGCCACCGCGTGATGGGCAGCGGCGGCGTCGGTACCGGCTTTTCCGCGCATGGCGGCGTGACGACCAAGCTGAAGCTGCTGGGCATCGAGGCCCGCGCCGCCGGCCAGATCGCCGGCGAGCAGACCGATCTTTTCTGAATCCTTCCGAGTCCTCCTCCATGTCATTCAACACGTTGGGCCTGGCCCCCGCCCTGGTTCGCGCGGTGCGCGAGCAGCAGGGCTATCACGCCCCCACGCCGATCCAGGCGGCCGCGATCCCGGCGATCCTGCGCGGTGCCGACGTGCTCGGCCTCGCCCAGACCGGCTCCGGCAAGACGGCCGCGTTCGCGCTGCCGCTGCTGCAGCGCGTGATCGAGCGCGAGGGCCTGCGGCAACTGGCTGCCATCGTCCTGGCGCCGACGCGCGAGCTGGCGGTGCAGACCGGCGAGGTGCTGCGTGAATTCGCGAGGTCGCTGCCGCAACGATTGAAGATCGCGGTGGCTTTCGGCGGCGTGTCGATCAACCCGCAGCTGATGGGCCTGCGCGGCGGCTGCGACATCGTCGTCGCGACGCCGGGCCGCTTCCTCGACCTGGTGGAGCACAACGCGCTGCGCCTGGACGGCGTGCAGATGCTGGTGCTCGATGAGGCCGACCGCCTGCTCGACCTCGGCTTCAGCGAAGAACTGCAGCGCATCCTCGCGCTGTTGCCGGCACGGCGCCAGAACCTGTTCTTCTCGGCGACCTTCGCGCCGGCCGTGCGCACCCTGGCCGATGGCCTGCTGCACGAGCCAGAGCGCATCGAGATCGCGCCCGAGCCGGTGCGCACCGACGCGATCCAGCAGCGCGCCATCCACGTGGACACGTCCGACCGCACGCCGCTGCTGCGCCACCTGCTGGAGACCGAGGGCTGGAACCGCGCGCTGGTTTTCGTCGCGACCAAGTACGCCACCGAGCACGTCGCCGACAAGCTGTGGGCCAAGGGCATCAAGGCGGCGTCGCTGCACGGCGAACTGAGCCAGGGGGCGCGCGCCAAGGTGCTGGCGGCACTGAAGAGCGGGGAGGTCGCGGTGCTGGTGGCGACCGACCTTGCCGCCCGCGGCCTGGATATCCCCGAACTGCCGGCCGTCGTCAACTACGACCTGCCGCGCGCCGCCGCCGACTACACGCACCGCATCGGCCGCACCGGCCGCGCCGGCGCCACCGGCGTCGCGGTGAGCTTCGTCCCCGCCGATGCCGAGGCGCATTTCCGCCTGATCGAGAAGCGCCAGGGCCAGCGCGTACCGCGTGAGCAGATCGCCGGCTTCGAGCCGAAGGAAGTCGTCAGCGAGGCGCAGGCCACCGGCGGTATCAAGGGCAAGCGGCCGAGCAAGAAGGACAAGCTGCGCGCGGCTGCCGACCCTGTCACACAGCGCTGTTCACCTCATCGCACGAGCACGTGGAAGCTGGCAGCCGCGTCGAAGAAGTCGGACGAGCCGGTCTGAACCAGCACGACGTGCTTGCCCGTTGCGCTGTGAAATGCGTACAAGCCGTAGGCCTGCTGGCCGTTGATGAGCGGGAGCGCTAAGTCTGGTTGCGGCATGAACAGGCTGCCGGTGAAGCGCTTGTAGTAAGTCGGCAGGCCCTGGCTGATGTAGCCGCCGGACATGACGGCCGATTCGACGACCAGCACCTCATCGAGCGCTGCGCTGTGATGGATGCTGCGCGGCACCGAAGGCCCGGGCAGCAAAGTGCCGAGGTACTGCAACGTCGACGTGTCGAAATAGGTGCCGTATCCGGTGAAGACGATGGTCTGGCCCTCGTTGAGGACTAGCGGCGCATCTATGAGGTAGTTACCGTGGTATGGCGAATCGCCGGAAGCGATGACCTGGTAGGTTGACGGATCGAAGCTCAGGTAGTTGATGTCTACAGGCGTGACGGACCAAGTGACGGACAGAATCTTGTGCAGGCGATCTACAAGAACCCCGCCATGGGTCTCGGAGTAGTAGCTGCTCAGGTAGCTGCTCTGTGCCAACTTCGCGCCTGTTCGGCCGTTGTAGGTCGAAACGCCCGAGTCCCACGATGTGCCGATCACCCAGATGACTCCTGCGTTGTCGACCATCGCATCGGTCTGCGTCCCGCTGGTGGAGAAGGTGTTGAGCACCGTAACGTTGACCAAGTCGATCAGGCTGGCTTGGCCGTCGTACAGGACGACTGCGAGCTTTCCGTCGGGGCTCAGATTCATCACCTTGATGGCCCGCGGCAGTGGAATGGGCGTGGTGACGCCGGTGAATGGGTCGATCAGTTGCAGGGCGAGTGGGCTTGCACTGGTGACGACCAGCTTGTCGAGCCCGCCGCTGTACTTGACGATGTCCGGCCTGAAGCCAAGGTCGACAACGCTGCCCAGCGACGACAAGGCGCGGATTTCGACCGATGCGGTCGAACTGGTACGGCCGTCGCTGACGCTCACTGTCGCAAGGTAGGTGCCGGGAAGATCCGGCGTGAAGTCCAGTCGTGCCTGATTTGCGGCGCCGATGGCGGCGGCGCTGCCGACCGGTCGAACGTCCAGCGTCCAGTGGTAACTCAGGCTATCACCATCGGTGTCGAAGCTCTGGGCTGCCGTTGACGCCATCGGTGCGCCCGTCAGCACGGTGACCCGGCTGTGGTCCAGTTGGACCGTCGGTGCCGCATTGCCGACCGTCATCGTCAGCGTCCGCTCCGAGAACGCGCCGGACGGATCGGTCACACGCAGCCGGAACGTGTAGACGCCATCGACATCGGGCGCGATCGTCGGACTCGCGGTTGTTGCGCCGGTGAGGCTGGCCATGCTGCCGGACGGCTTCGAGTCGATGCTCCAGGCGTAGGTGAGCGCGTCGCCGTCGGGGTCGGTGCTATTGCCGCCGCGCAGCGTCACGCTGCTGCCCAAGGGGACGCGGATGTCCGGCGCGAAGGGAAGCGCCTGCGGCGAGGCATTGGTGCTGATCTGCGCCACCGGACGGCGATTGTTGGCCTGCACGGTGCTCGTGTAGACGCTCTTGGCGCCCTTGCTGTCGGTCGTCGTCAGCGTGACGACGTAGCTGCCCAGTTGATCGGGCGCGAAACCGCTGGACACGCCGGTGCTGCTGCTCAGCGAGGCCGTGCTTCCTGCCGGGCGGCTCGTCATCGCCCAGGCGTGGGTGATCGCGTCGCCGTCTGCATCGCTGCTGCCCGCGGCGCTGAGCACCACGTCGTAGCCGACCGACGTGCTGAGCGTGGACGAACCGGCGTTGGCGACGACGGCACCCACGGTGCTGACGACGACCGGATTCGGCGCGCGGTTGCTGGCGTCGTAGACGTAGGTCGATTCGAAGCTTGCGCCGCGCGGATCGGTGCCGCGCGCCAGCAGCCTGTAGACGCCCTGCACGTCGGCAGTGAAACCGGCTCGTTTGCCGGTGACGCTCAGTTGCGCAGTGCTGGCAACGGGCTTGTCGACCAGCGTGAAGGAGACGCTGACCTCATCGCCATCCGGGTCGATGCTGCCCGACGCATCCAGGGTGATCGCGGCACCGATCGTGACCGACTGCGGCGCCAGTACCAGCGCTACCGGCGTGAACGTCGCTGTGCTGGCGATCGAGGCCATCGGCGCCCGGTTGTCGGCGTCGAAGGTGTAGGTCGATTCGAAGCTTGCGCCGCGGCCGTCACTTCCCTTGACACGGACCTTGTAGCGGCCGGGCAGGTCGGTGCCGAAGCGGGCAATGCGGCCATTGACTGCCAAGGTCGCCGCGCTGCCGCCCGGTTTGTCCACCCACTCGAAGGAAGCGCTGACGGCATCGCCGTCCGGATCTGTGCTCGAGGACGTATCCAGCGTGATGCTGGCCCCGACGCTGACCGACTGCGCTGCGTTGTCGATCGGAGTCGCCGTGAAGCTGGGCGTGACGACCACGCTCGCCACCGGCTCGCGGTTGTCGGCCGTGATCACCAGTTGCTGTACGTTCGAGGAGCCCTTGCTGTCAGTGACTTTCAGCGACAGCAGGTAGACACCCATGCGATCGGGGCGCAACTCGACTTGCGAGGCGCTTGGCGTGGCGATTGTTGCGCTGCTGCCGTCGGGGCGGCTGGACAGCGTCCATTCGAAGGTGAGCTGGTCCTTGTCGGCATCGCTGCTGGAGCCGCCGTCGAGGCGAACGAGGCCACCGACGGTCACTGCAATTCCGGCGCCGCTTGCCGCGGCGCGCGCGTCACCACTGGCCAGGATGCGCGCCGTCGGCGCGTTGCCGGACGCGCTCGGGTCCGTGCTCGGACCCGTGGATCCGCCGCCACCACCGCCACCGCAGGCGCCGAGTGCCAGCACAAGGCCAGCGAGGGCGCTCCAGCGCCGCACCGTTTTCAGCAAAGACATTGATCTGCTCCCTTTGTCGGCCGGGGTCAGGTCTGCACCGGCCATTTTTCGGGGCGGATATTAAATGGAAACAAATGGAAACCTCGTCAGAGGCGATGCTCGGTTTCCCGACGCTTGCGCGATCAATCTAGGGGCTTCGATGGTGATTTCCTCAGTACGTGAGGGCCGCAGGAACGGATGTGGCTGTAATTTTTTACACCGTAGAATCCACCCCGTTGGTGCTCGCGGCGAGGTTCACGCGCCGCAGTTCAACGGGAATCAGGGAGGACCGGGCCGCATCGCCGGCGAGGTCCCAACCTGAGCTGCCCCCGCAACGGTAAGTGGACGAATCCTCCCGGATTCAACTTTCCATCACATAGCCACTGGGCGTTCTGAACACGCGCCTGGGAAGGCTTTGGCAAGTCTGTCCACCAGCCCGGATACCGGCCAACGAGGCGCTGCGCGTTCGCGCGCGGCACGTTCGCCCATAGGCCGTCGGGGAAGACGGTGAGGGCATGGAGGCTGGTCGTCCGTTCTCGGCAGCCGGCCTCCGCAGAAGAGACTCTCCGATGGAAATCGAAACGCCTCCGATCCTGCGCGATACCCCGAAGCCGCAGGGCGAACGACGTGGCCTGATCATCGTCCACACCGGTACCGGCAAGGGCAAGAGCACGGCCGCCTTCGGCCTGGCGCTGCGCGCGCACGGCCGCGGCAAGAAAGTCAAGGTCTACCAGTTCATGAAGGTGCCGTCGGCGCGCTTCGGCGAGCATCGGCTGTTCGAGCAACTGGGCATCCCGATCGAGGGCCTGGGCGACGGCTTCAGCTGGAAGAGCCGCGATCTGGACCACTCCGCCGAACTGGCACTGGCCGGCTGGGCCAAGGCCGAGGCCACGATCCGCGGCGGCGAGCACTTCATGGTCGTGCTGGACGAGATCATGTATCCGCTGCGCTACGGCTGGGTGCCGCTGGAGTCTGTCCTCGCCTGCCTGCGCGAGCGTCCCGCGCATGTGCATGTGGTGCTGACAGGGCGAGGTGCGCCGCAGGAGCTGGTGGAGTTGGCCGACACGGTCACCGAGATGACGCTCGTCAAGCATCACTTCAAGGCCGGCGTGCCCGCACAGCGCGGCATCGAAGACTGATCGAGAGAGTTCCCATGAAGACCCGACTGACAGCCCTTGGCATGGCCATCGGCACGCTGGGCGCGAGCCTGCCCGCCTGTGCGCAAAACAACACCCTGCCTACCGTCTCCGTCACCGCAACGAGCCTGGGCAGCCTCGGCCTGGACCAGCCTTCGGGCACCGGCTCCCGCCTGGGCCTGACGCCGATGGAAACGCCAGCGGGCATCGCCACGCTGGACGCCGACGCCATCGCCGAGCGCAGCATCACGCGCGCCCAGGACGCCGCGGTGCAACTGCCCGGCCTCAGCCAGGCGCCCGAGCCTGGCAACGGTGGCAGCTCGCTGAGCGCGCGCGGCTTCGCCGGCCACAGCTCGGTGGCGCAGATGATCGACGGCACGCGTCTGGTGGTCGCCTTCGGCACGGTGACCTATCCGTTCTCGACCTGGCCGCTCGCCTCGGTCGATGTGCTCTCCGGCCCGGCCTCGGTGCTGTACGGCGACGGCGCGATCGGCGCGGCCGTCAACTACGTGACCAAGCGCCCGGTGTTCGACCGCACCGAGCGCGAAGCCTTCCTCAGCTACGGCTCCTTCAACACAGTGCAGGGCGGCGTCGGCCTGCGCGGGCCGATCAACGAGGTGGCGGCCTACTCGGTCTACGTCGACGCGAGCAAGAGCGACGGCGAGCGCCGCGACAGCGCCTATGAGCGGCAGAACTACGCGCTGGCGCTGAGCCTGCGCCCCAGCCGCGACCTGAACGTCACCCTCTCGCTGGACGGCGGCCACAACAACGACGCCCGCTACTACGGCACGCCGCTGCTGCCCGACGGCAGCGTGGACAAGCGCCTGATCGACACCAGCTTCAACGTCGGCAACGCGCTGGTCCGCTACCAGGACGATATGTGGCGCGCCAAGGTGGAGTACCGCGTCAACGACGCCGTGCAACTGCACAACGAGACCTACTACCTGACGGCCAAGCGCCACTGGCGCAACAGCGAGGACTACTACTTCGACGACACCGGCACGCAGGTCGTGCGCGACTCCTTCCTGGAGATCCTGCACGACCAGAAGCAGACCGGCAATCGCACCGACCTCAGCATCAGCGGCACGCTCGGCGGGCTGAAGAACCGTCTGGTCGCGGGCCTGGACTGGTACCGAACGACCCTGCTGCACACGAACAACTCGCCCTATGTGGACGGCGACAGCGTCGTCGACCCTTACAACGTTGTGCCTGGTGTGTTCGACAGCTTGTCGCCAACGGCGCCGGGCCGCCACTCGGCACTCAGCAACACCGCCGTGTTCGCGGAAGACGTGCTGAGCCTGAACCCCCAGTGGAAGCTGGTGGCCGGCCTGCGCCGCGAGTCGATGTCCCTGGCGTACGACAACCTGCGCACGGGCGTGAACCAGCACCAGAAGTACTCGCCGACCACCGGCCGCCTCGGCGCCGTCTGGTCGCCGAGCAGCGGCTTGTCCGTCTACGGCCAGTTCAGCACCGGCACCGACCCGCTGACCGGTTCCCTGACCCTGCCGGCCGGCGCCACGAATGTCGAGCTGCCCCGCGGCCGCCAGGTCGAGATCGGCGCCAAGGGCGCGCTGCCCGCCGTGCGCGGCCAGTGGACCGTGGCCGCCTACCGGATCGTCAAGGACCACCTGTACTCGCAGGACCCGCTGAACCCCGACCTCACGCAGCAGATCGGCAAGCAGTCGTCGACCGGCATCGAGCTGGCCGTCGGCGCGGAACCGGTGGGCGGCTGGACGATCGACGCCAACCTCGCCGCGCTGCGCGCCCGATACGACCGCTTCGATGAGCAGCAGGACGACGGCACGCTGATCTCCCGCGCCGGCAACACGCCCCACGGCGTGCCCGAGCGCACCGCCAACGTCTGGACGACCTTGCGCGTGGCGCCGCAGTGGAAGCTGGCGATGGGGGCGCGCTACGTCGGCAAGGTCCAGTACGACACCGACAACGCGGGCCATCTGCCGTCCTACACGGTGCTGAACGGCTCGGTGGCCTTCGCGTACTCGCCGGCCACCAGCGTCACGCTGAGCGTCAACAACCTCGCCAACAAGGTCTACGCGACCTCGGGCTACAGCTACCTGTGGCTGCTGGGCGAGCGGCGCAACGCGCAGCTCGCGGTCCGTTCGTCCTTCTGAGCGCAGGATGAGGCCCTCCATGTTCGCGCTCGGGCTGCTCGGCAGCCTGGCCGGCGCACCGCTCCAGGCGGCGCCGCAGCGCATCGTCACGCTGTCGCCCTCGCTCACCGATGCGGTCTGCGCGCTGGGCCATTGCGAGCAGCTGGTCGGCACCGACCGCTACTCCACCGGGCCCGGCAGCGTGGCGGCCTTGCCCAAGGTGGGCGGGCTCGAAGACGTGCAGATCGAGCGCATCGTGACCTTGCGGCCTGACATGGTGCTGCTGGGCCCGCGCAGCCGGGCGGCCGATCGGCTCGGCGCCCTGGGCGTGCCGTTCCAGGTCTTCGACGCCCGCACCCATGCTGACCTGAAGCGCATGTTGCTGGCCCTGGGCCAGTCGCTGGGCGAGGACGCGCGGGCGGCCGAGCTGGTGCGCCGCATCGACGAGCAGATCGATGCCGCGGCGCGCCGCATGTCCACGGCGCTGCGCGGGCGCAGCGTCTTCATCGAGGTGGCTTCCGGCCCCTATGCGGCCAGCGACAAGAGCTTCATCGGCGAGACCGTCGCGCGGCTGGGCCTGGTCAACATCGTCGGCGGCGAGATGGGCCTGTTCCCGAAGATCAATCCGGAGATGGTCGTGCGGCGCGCGCCGGAGCTGATCATCGGCCCCCGCTCCAGCCTTGCGAGCCTTTCCAAGCTGGCCGACCGCCCCGGCTGGGCGGCGCTGCCTGCCGTGCGCCGGCAGCAGGTCTGCATGTTCGAGCCCGAGCAGTGGGAGCTGATCGCCAGCCCCGGTCCCCGACTGGGCGAGGCGGCGAAGCTGCTGGCCGACTGTCTGCTCGCGCTGCCGACGGTGAAATGACGATGAAGCCGTCGCTCGATATCCGCTCGGCCTCCCTGCAACTGCAGGGCAGGGCGGTGCTGGGCGAGGTGTCGGTGTCGGTGCCCTTCGGCACGCACCTGGCCGTGGTCGGCCGCAACGGCGCTGGCAAGAGCAGCCTGCTGCGCCTGATGGCCGGACGGCTGAAGCCCTCGCGGGGCCAGGTCTTGCTTGGCGGGCTCGATCTCGCCGCGCTGCCGGGGCCGCAGCGCGCCCGGCAGATCGCCGTCGTGCACCAGCACGAGCAGGCGCACGGCCAGCTGCACGTGCGCGACTACGTGGCGCTGGGCCGCATCCCGCATGCGGCCGCCTCGCCCGGTGAGAACGCGCAGGTGGTGGACGCATCGCTCGCGCACTGCCGCCTCACGCCGCTGCAGGACCGCCGCGTCGGCACCTTGTCGGGCGGCGAGCTGCAGCGCGCCGTCATCGCCCGCGCGATCGTCCAGCAGCCGCGCGTGCTGCTGCTGGACGAGCCGACCAACCACCTCGACCTGCGCACCCGCGCCGACATGCTGGACCTACTCGCCACGCTGGACGTGACCGTGATCGCCGCGCTGCACGAGCTGAGCCTGGTGCAGCGCTTCGCCCACCGTGTGCTGCTGCTGGACGCGGGCAGAGTCGTGGCCGACGACGCGCCGGCCCGGGTGTTCACGCCGGAACTGGTGCGCAGCCATTTCGACATCGACGTGTTCCACCTGCCGCTGCCGGATCGCGCGCGGCCCGTGGCCGTCTTCGAAGCCCCCGAACCGGTTCGATCGCCATGAAGAAACTCGTCTTGCTGCTGCTGGGGCTGGCCGTGTTCGCTACTGCGCAGGCCCAGACCTTCCCGGTCACCGTGGACAGCTGCGGCGCCAAGCTCACCTTCGCCGCGCCGCCCAAGCGTGCGCTGATCCACGACCTCAACATGACCGAGATGGCCCTGTCGCTGGGCCTGCAGAAGCAGATGGTCGGCGTCAGCGGCATCACCGGCTGGTACAAGTCGCGCCCCGGGCTGCGGCAGGCGCTGGGAAGCATCCCCGAGATCGCCGCCAAGCAGCCGAGCCTGGAGAACGTGCTGGCCGCCAACCCGGACTTCTTCTTCGCCGGATGGAACTACGGCATGAGCGCCGGCGGCGACCTGACGCCGGCCATCCTGCAGCGCTACGGCATCCCGACCCTGGTGCTCAGCGAGAGCTGCAACCACGTGGACAAGAGCCGCCCGCGCGCCTCGCTGGAACTGCTATACGGCGACTACATCAAGCTCGGCACGATCTTCGGCAAGGAGGCGCAGGCCCGCACCCAGGTGGCGCAGTGGAAGGCGCGCGTGGCGCGGCTGGCGAAGCCGGCCGGCGGCCCCGCGCTGCGGATGTTCCTGTACGACTCCGGCGAGGACAAGCCGCTCACGGCCGGCAAGTTCGCGATGCCCACCGCGATGATGGAGGCCGTCGGCGGCCGCAACGTCATGGACGACGTCGACTCCAGCTGGACCAGCGTCTCCTGGGAGGCCGTGGCCGCGCGCAACCCGCAGTTCCTCGTGCTGCTGGACTACCAGAACGACGGCGGCGCGGCCCGGCTGCTGCAGTTCCTGCGCCAGCACCCGCTGATGCAGCACACCGATGCCGTGCGCAAGAGCCGCTACGTGGCGCTGCGCTACGAGGAGCTGACACCCGGGCCGGCCAACATCGAGGCGATGGAGAAGATGGCGGCAGCCATGGCAGGGGCTGCCCCGTGAGCATGCAGCTCCGCGCGCTCGCCCCCGGCCTGCTGCTGGCGCTGGCCTGCGTCGCCGCCGCCTCGGTCGTCGTCGGCGCCACGCCGGTGAGCCTGGCGCAGCTGGGCCACAGCCTGCAGGTGCTTGTCCAGACCTTGTCGGCCCACGCCGACCCGGCCGGCTGGTCGATGACGGACCGCATCGTGCTGGACTTGCGGCTGCCGCGCACCCTGCTGGCCGTGCTGGTGGGCGCCGGCCTGGCCCTGGTCGGCGCGCTGCTGCAGACGACGACGCGCAACGAGCTGTCCGATCCCTTCCTGTTCGGCCTTTCGTCCGGCTCCGCCGCCGGCGCGGTCGCGGTGATTACGCTGAGCGGTGAACTGGCCAGCGCGATGGGCATCTGGGCGCTGCCGCTGGCCGCCTTTGCCGGCGGCATGACCTCGGCGGCCGTGGTCCTGCTGCTGCTGCGTCGCTTCCGCAGCCATGCGCCGGAGCAGATGATCCTCGCGGGCCTGTCGGTCTCCTTCCTGTTCACCGCGCTGACCTACTACTTCATCTTCCTGGGCGACCAGCGCGCCGCGCAGTCGGTGCTGCACTGGACGATGGGCGGCCTCGGTGCCGCGCGCTGGGACGGCCTCTTCGTGCCCCTGGCCGGGCTGCTGGCGCTGGCCGTCTTCGCCTGGCGCCGGCTGCCGGCGCTGGACGCGATGCTGGCCGGCGAGAACACCGCCCACAGCCTGGGCATCGATCCGCAGCGCCTGCGCGTGCAGGTCTTCATCGCCTGCGCCTTCGCCACGGCCTGCTTCGTGGCGGTGTCTGGCGTCATCGGCTTCGTCGGGTTGATGGTGCCGCATCTGGCCCGCCGCCTGGCCGGCGCGCTGCACCGCGGCGTGCTGCTGTTGTCCGCGCTGATGGGCGCCACCTTGCTGCTGCTGAGCGACCTGCTCAGCCGTACGGTGCTGGCACCGCAGGAGCTGCCGGTGGGCATCGTCACCGCCGGCGTCGGCGCGCTGTTCGTGATGCGCAACCTCTTCGTCCACGCTGAGTAGAAATTGAGAGAAGGAACTGCCATGCAAACCCGCAAGATTCCCGCCACCATCGTCACCGGCTTCCTGGGCAGCGGCAAGACGACCTTGCTGCGCCATCTGCTGACCAACGCCAAGGGCCGCCGCATCGCCGTCATCGTCAACGAGTTCGGCGAGCTGGGCATCGACGGCGAGCTGCTGCGCGGCTGCGGCATCGGCTGCGACGAGAACGGTGAAGAGAACGGTCAGCTGTTCGAACTGGCGAACGGCTGCCTCTGCTGCACGGTGCAGGAAGAGTTCGCGCCGGTGATGGAGCAGTTGGCCGCGCGGCGCGACCAGATCGACCACCTGGTGATCGAGACCTCGGGCCTGGCGCTGCCCAAGCCCTTGGTGCAGGCCTTCCAGTGGCCGGCACTGCGCAGCGTCTTCACCGTGGATTCGGTGATCACGGTGGTCGACGCACCGGCCGTTGCCGCCGGTGACTTTGCCGACGACCCGGTGGCCGTCGACGCCCAGCGCCGGGCCGATGACAACCTCGATCACGACTCACCGCTGCACGAGCTGTTCGAGGATCAGCTCGCTACGGCCGATCTGGTGATCGTGCACAAGACCGACGGCCTGGATGCCGCCGCGCTGGCCGGCGTGGAGGCCGCGATCCGCGCCGAGACGCCGGCCGGCGTGAAGCTGGTGCACGCGCAGCACGGCCGCATCGATCTGGACCTGCTGCTGGGCCTGGAGCGCGCTGTCGAAGACGTGATCGACCAGCGCAAGACCCACCACGACGAGGAGGAAGACCACGACCACGATGCCTTCGATTCGGTCTCGGTCACGCTGGAGGTCACCGACCGCGAGAAGCTGCTGAGCGCGCTGGCCGCGCTCGTACAGCGCCACGAGATATACCGCGCCAAGGGCTTCGTGGCGCTGCCGGGTGCGGCGATGCGCCTGGTGGTGCAGGGCGTGGGCCAGCGCTTCGACAGCTACTTCGATCGCGCCTGGCGTGCCGACGAGGCGCGCCTCACGCGCCTGGTGCTGATCGGTGACCACCTCGATGGTGCCGTGCTGCAGCGCGAGCTTTCCGAAGCGCTAGCTTGACGCACTGCGATGAAGCTCTACGCAAGTGCAACGGTCTTTTGGACGCAGAGGACACGGAGGAGAACAGCCGAGAGCATGGAGGAAATTCATTGCAATTCCTCGGTGACCTCTGTGTTCCTCCGTGGCCTCTGCGTCCAGTTGAACTCTCGCGAGCGCGAGCTGTCTCATGGGCTGCGGGTGGCGCAAGGCTCAATGGATAGCTGATATGCATCTGCTGTCCACCCGCCCCGGCGGCCATGTCGAAGACGACGGCCAGGGCGTCGTGCGCGTGGCGCAGACGCCCGGCGACATCGTCGTGCTCAGCGCTGCCGACACCACGCTGTCGCTGCTGGCCGACGTGGCGAGCGGGCTCGATGCCGGCTACCCCAGCGTGCGCCTGGCCAACCTGATGTGGCTGCGCCAGCCCGCCAGCACCGATCTCTACGTGGACGACGTGCTGCGCCACGCCCGCGTTGTCATCATCGACCACCTCGGCGCCCCCAGCGACTGGGCCTACCTGGTCGAGCAGGCGATGAGCCTGGCCGGCGCGCGCGGCCAGTGGCTGGCGATGTTCTCCGGCGACTTCGGCGAAGACCTGCAGTTGCTGATGCGCAGCACCGCGCCGGCCGAGGATTGCCGCCACCTGTGGCGCTGCCTGCGTGAAGGTGGGCGTGCCAATGCGGAAAACTTCTTCGCGCTGATCGGCCATGCCGTCTTCGGGATCGGCCCGCGGCCGGCTTCACCGGTGCCGCTGCCACCCGCGTTGCGTTACGAGCCCGCGCTCGCTGCACCGTGGCAGCCCGATGCACCTGCAGCCTTGCTGGTGTTCTACCGCGCTCATCTGCAGGCTGGCAACACGGCGGTGTTCGACGCGGTGCTCGCGGCGCTGGCCGAGGCCGGCCTGAACGGATTGGCGCTGGCCGTCGATTCGCTGAAGACGCCGGCCAGCCTGGCGCTGCTGCAGGCGCTGGCGCGCGAGCACGGCGTGGCCGTGGTGCTCAATGCCACCAGCTTTGCGGTCTCCTCGCTGGAGGGCGAAAGCGAAGATCTGTTTGCGCTTGCTGGCGACGCGCCGGTGCTGCAGTTGATCACCGCGGGCTGCGGGCAGGACCAGTGGCTGGCCGACCCGCACGGCCTGGCCCCGCGCGACCTCGCCATGCAGGTCGTGCTGCCCGAGGTGGACGGCCGCATCGGCACGCGCGCGATCAGCTTCAAGGGACTGGAGCGACGCTGCGAGCGCACCGAGGTGGACGTGGTCCGCTACCAGCCCGAGACCGAGCGCATCGCCTTCGTGGCCGAGCTGGCGCGCCGCTGGTGTGTGCTGCGCGACAAGCCTGATGCCGCGAAGCGCGTGGCCCTGGTGCTGGCCAACTATCCGAACGACGATTCGCGCCTGGCCAACGGCGTCGGGCTGGACACGCCGGCGTCCACGGCGCTGATCCTGCAGGCGCTGCGCGAAGCGGGCTACAGCACCGATGCGGTGCCGCCCGACAGCGATGCGCTGATGGACGACCTGACGCGCGGCATCACCAACAATCTCGACGCCAACGACGAGCGCGGCGTGGCCCAGAGCCTGTCGATGAGCGACTATCTGGCCGACTTCGGTGCCTTGCCCGCGGAAAGCCAGCAGGCCGTCAACACGCTGTGGGGCCCGCCCGAGCAGGATCCGATGGTGCGCAGCGGCCGCTTCATGATTTCCGGCCAGCGTTATGGCCATGTCTTCGTCGGCAACCAGCCCGCGCGCGGACGCGACCTGGACCTCGTCGCCAGCTACCACGATGCCGACCTGGTGCCGACCCACAACTACCTGGCCTTTTACTTCTGGCTGCGCCGCGTCTTCGCGGTGGACGCGGTGGTGCACGTGGGCAAGCACGGCAACCTGGAATGGCTGCCGGGCAAGAGCGTGGCGCTGGGCGCCGCCTGCTGGCCCGATGTCATCCTGGGCCCGCTGCCGCACCTGTACCCGTTCATCGTCAACGACCCCGGCGAGGGCAGCCAGGCGAAGCGGCGCACGCAGGCGGTGATCATCGACCACCTGATGCCGGCGCTGACCCGTGCGGAGACCTACGGCCCGCTGCAGGCGCTGGAGCGCCAGATGGACGAGTACTACGAGGCGCTGTCGCTGGACCCGCGTCGTGCCAAGCGATTGCGCGCCGACATCCTGGAGCGCGTGCTGAAGGAGAACCTGCACCAGGAGCTGGGCTTCGTGCGGCCGGCGGATGACGAAGCGCGCGAGGCCTTGCTGAAGCGGCTCGACGCCTATCTGTGCGAGATCAAGGAATCGCAGATCCGCGACGGGCTACACATCCTCGGCCGCTCGCCGCAAGGGCGGCAGCGCACCGACACGCTGGTGGCGCTGGCGCGCTTTCCAGGCGGCAAGGGCGCGGGGCAGGGGAGCTTGCTGACGGCGCTTGCACGCGATCTGGAACTGGGCGACGTCGACGTGCTCGATCCCGATTGGGCCGAGGCCTGGACCGGCCCGCGCCCCGCGGAGCTGCAGGCGCTCAGCGACGAGGCCTGGCGCCACATGGGCCACACGCGCGAGCGGCTGGAACTGCTGGCCGCGCAACTGGTGAATACCGAGCCTGCGGACCCAGCGGCCTGGCCGAACACGATGCCCGTCCTGCAGCGCATCCGGCAGACGCTCGCGCCGCGCCTGGACGCCTGCGGACCGAACGAAACCCGCCAGCTGCTGCGTGGCCTGGCCGGCCGCTTCGTGCCCGCCGGCCCGAGCGGCGCGCCCTCGCGTGGCCGGCCCGACGTGCTGCCCACCGGGCGCAACTTCTATTCGGTCGACACGCGGGCCGTGCCCACGCCCACGGCGTACGCCATGGGCAGCGCCGCCGCCGAGCGCGTGATCGAGCGTCACCTGCAGGATCACGGCAGCTTCCCCGCCTCGGTGGGCTTGTCGGTCTGGGGCACCAGCGCGATGCGCACCGGCGGCGAGGACATCGCCCAGGCCTTCGCGCTGCTGGGCGTGCGCCCCAAGTGGGCGGCCGGCAGCACGCGGGTGGTGGACGTGGAGTTGCTGCCGATGTCCATCCGCAACCGTCCGCGCGTCGACGTCACCCTGCGCGTGTCCGGCTTCTTCCGCGATGCCTTCCCGAACGTGATCGACCTGTTCGACACCGCCGTGCGCGCCGTGGCCGCCATCTCCGAGGACGACGAGCCCGACGAGGTGAACCCGATCCGCGCGCGCGTGCGGCGCGAGGCGGCCGAAGCCCAGGCGCAAGGCCTGACCCCCGAGGACGCCGAGCGCCAGGCCAGCTGGCGCGTCTTCGGCCCGCGGCCCGGCGGCTATGGCGCGGGCCTGCAGGAGCTGATGGCAAGCGGACGTTGGAGCGGCGGCGCCGACCTGGCCCGGGCCTACCTGCGCGCCGGTGCCTTCGCCTACGGACAGGACGAACACGGCAAGGCCGCGCGCGGCGCCTTCGAGCAGCGCCTGGCCGGCATGGACGCGGTACTGCACAACCAGGACAACCGCGAGCACGACATCCTCGACTCCGACGACTACTACCAATTCCAGGGCGGCATGGCGGTGGCGGTGGAACAGCTGGCCGGCCGCCCGGCCGCGCTGTACCACGGCGACTTCAGCGTGCCCGGCGCGCCGCGCATCCGCACGCTGGGCGAGGAACTGGCCCGCGTCGTGCGCTCGCGCGCCGTCAACCCGAAGTGGCTGGAGGGCGTGAAGCGCCATGGCTACAAGGGCGCTTTCGAGATCGCCGCGACGGTGGACTACCTGTTCGCCTTCGACGCCACCACCGGCACCGTGGCCGACCACCAGTACGCGATGGTGGCCGACGCCTACCTGCACGACCCGGCCACGCGGGAGTTCATGCAGCAGCACAACCCGCTGGCGCTGAAGAGCGTGGGCGAACGCCTGCTGGAGGCGATGGACCGCGGCCTCTGGGCCGAGCCGGGCGATCACCGCGAACGCATCGAAGAACACCTGCTGGCGCTGGAACAGCGCCTGGAGTCATGAGCATGACATTCCCCTTCACCGCCCTGGTCGGCCAGCCGGAACTGCAGCGTGCGCTGCTGCTGGCGGCCGTTGATTCCCGCATCGGCGGCGTACTCGTCAGTGGGCCGCGCGGCACCGCCAAGTCCACGGCGGCGCGGGCCTTGGCCGCGATGCTGCCGCAGGCGCCTTTCGTGACCCTGCCGCTGGCGGCCAGCCTGGAGCAGTTGGTAGGCACGCTCGATTTGGAAGACGTGCTGCGCGACGGGCAGGTGCGGCTGAAGCCCGGACTGCTGGCGCGGGCCCACGGCGGCGTGCTGTACGTCGACGAGGTCAATCTGCTGCCCGATGCGCTGGTCGATGCGCTGCTGGACGTGGCGGCCAGCGGCGTGAACACGATCGAGCGCGACGGCATCTCCCAGCAGCATGCG
>Ga0247779_1000045_pt1 | contig 110835 bp, 100 predicted proteins | sample UWRJL221509R5_FD_179925 | JGI IMG/M metagenome (GOLD analysis project Ga0247779, IMG submission 179925) | Plant litter microbial communities from Arlington Agricultural Research Station in Wisconsin, United States - UWRJ-L221-509R-5 | ecosystem: Environmental > Terrestrial > Plant litter >... | reverse complement strand
GTGGGTGGCGAAGAAGGCCTCGCCGCGTCGCCAATCGATACCCAGATCCTTGACCAGGAAGCTCGCCACCACCATGCGCAGGCGGTTGTGCATATAGCCGCTTTGCAGGATCTGCGCCATCGCCGCATCGACCAGCGGATAGCCGGTACGCCCCGCGCACCAGGCGTCGAACCAGGCCTCGCCTTCGGCCGACTGTTCCCAGTCGATGGCGTCGTAAGCGGGCTTGAAGGCGCTGTGCACGACGTGCGGATGGTGGTGCAGGACCTGGTGATAGAAGTCGCGCCATACGAGCTCCGACAGCCAGGTGGCGGCGCCTTGCGAGCCGCTCTGCTGCACCCGCTGGCTGGCCTCGCGCGCGAGCTGGCGAATGGAGATGGTGCCGAAGCGCAGATGCACCGACAGATAGCTGGGGCCGCGGACGGCGGGGAAGTCGCGCGCCAGCTGATAGTCGTCGATGCGCTTGAGGAAATCCGCCAGCAGCGCCTGTGCGCCGGTCTCTCCGGGGCGCAGTTTCAGGCTCGCCAGGTTGCTGGGCTGGAATCCCAGGTCGGCGAGGCTCGGGATGCGGGCTTCGGGCACCAGCGCCTCGGGGATCGCCGCCAGCCGGTGCGCATGTGTGGCGATCGGATAGGCCTTGAGCTGGAAGGGCGTCAGTTGCCGCAGCCAGGCGGTCTTGTACGGCGTGAAGACCGAGAACGGCGTGCGGCCGGCGGTGAGCACCTCGCTCCGTTCGAAGATCACGTGATCCTTCACCGTCTCAAAGGCGATGCCTTGCGCGGCCAGGGCCTCGCGCACCGCGGCATCGCGCGCCAGCGCAGCGGGTTCGTCGTCATGACTCGCCAGCACGAGATCGACCTGCAGCCTGCGGGCCAGGTGCACGATCTCATCGACGGCGCGGCCATGCCTCACCAGCAGGCCGGCGCCGGGCCGCAGCGCGGACAGCGCCTCGTTCAGCTCCGCCGCTGCCAGCTGGATGAATTCCACCCGGCGGTCCACGCGCGGCAGCGGATCGAGGATGTCGGTATCGAAGACGAAGGCGCAGCAGACCTCTGCGGAGCGGGTCAGCGCACTGTGCAGCGCTGCATGGTCGGTCGATCGCAGATCGCGGCGGAACCACACGAGGCTGCGTGAAGAAGACGAAGTGGATGAGGCCACGTGAGGGACCGGTGCATCAGTGCGGGCTTGCCATTGTGACCGTCACGGGCGTCTCAGCCTTGAGGCGACAGCGAAGTCTGCAGATGAGTCAGCAGGCTCTGCATCGGCGCGCTCAACTCGTTCCAATCGCGGAAGCATGCGCAGTGCCACCGCGACGTCCATGCGTCATCCAGCTCCAGCACGCTGAAATCGAAGCGCTGCTGGTTCCGCAGGGCGGAGCTCAGCGGAAGGACCGCGACCCCGATCCCGTGCGAGACCACCTCGCACACCGCATCGAAGGTCTTCAGGCGAATGCGGATCTGCAGGCGCCCACCGGCCGCCTCCGCGTGGCCCTCGATCATGTCCTGCAGGGCGCTGCGGCCGGCAAGGCCGACGAAGGGCTCGCCGAGCACCTGCTCGAAGCGCAGGCGCTTGTGACGGGCCAGCCGATGCCGGGGTGCGCAGATCAGGGCCAGGCGGTCGTGATAGAGACGCAAGCGCGTGAGCCCCATCGCATCGACGGCGTCCGACGCGACGCCGGCCTCGGCATGGCCGTTGGCCACGGTCCGGACGATCTCCGCGCTGCTTCGCTCCTTGAGTTCGAGCCGCAGCTTGGGCCTCGCGCCCAGCCAGGGCGCCAGCAGCCCCGGCAGGTACTCGGTGAGCGCCGAGGTGTTCGCGTAGAGATGCAAGGTGCCGCGCTGCCCGGTCGCGAATTCCTGCAGCTCTCGCCGCATCAATCCCTGTTGCTGCAGGATCAGTCGGGCGTGATGCAGCATGGCCTCACCGGCCTCGGTGGTGATGACGCCGCGCGCCTGGCGGACGAGCAATGGCGTGCCGGCTTCCTCCTCGATATTGCGCAGGCGCTCGCTGGCCGAGGCCAGGGCGAGGCTCGCCTGCACCGCACCCTTGGTGATGCTGCCGGCATCGGCGATGGCCACGAAAAGCCGGAGGTCGGCCAGATCGAGACGCGCTCCAGACTTCATCTTCTCACTTCGGTAAAACCGAAGGCATAGCCGCTATTTCCTCATTGTTACCGAAGGCTCGACTCGATTCAATACCGACCGTGGCCGCCGATTCCGGTGCCACGAAGCAAAGCGGACCAAGGACGGGAGAAACACCATGGACAACGAACAAACGCGCGTCATTGACGAGGGAGAGCTGGCGGTGAATGTCACGAGATGGCGCTACATCGGTGCATCCCTGCTGCTGGTGGCAAGCATTGCCGCAGGCCGTGCCGTGCCGGCCGATGTTCCTCAGAAGGTCGAGCTCGTCGCCACGGCCTGCGTTGACGCCCGTTAGGGCCGGAAAGTGGCAACATGCCGACTCCGCGTTTCGAAGGAGTCCCGCATGAAGTCAAGAATCACGATCGCACTGCTCGCCACCCTTCTGGCCGCCGGCTCCGCGGCCCGCGCCGCCGACCTGCTCGATGAGGTCAAAGCCCGCGGCACCTTGCGCATCGCCTGCGAGGGCACCTACCCACCGTTCAACTACAAGGACGACAAGGGCAAGCTGACCGGCTTCGACGTCGAAGTCGCCGAGGCGATTGCGGCCAAGCTGGGCGTGAAGCCCGAGTTCACGACGACCGAATGGAGCGGCATCCTGGCCGGCCTGCAGGCCGGCAAGTACGACGTGATCGTCAACCAGGTGGCGGCCACCGATCAGCGCCGCCAGACCTTCGATTTCAGCGGGCCTTACGTCATCTCGTACCCGCAGCTGATCGTGCGCGCCAACGAGACGCGCAAGCTCGACACGCCGGCGGACCTGAAGGGCAAGAAGATCGGCGTTGGCCAGGGCAGCAACTTCGCGGAACTGGCCAAGAGCATCGAGGGCGCCGAGGTGCGCACCTACCCGGGCGCGCCGGAGTACCTGCAGGATCTTGCCAGCGGCCGCATCGACGTGGCGATCAACGACAGCCTCTTGATCCCCTACCTGCGCGAGAAGACCAAGCTGCCGATCAAGGCCGGCGCGCCGATCGGCAAACCCGACAGCAATGCGATCCCGTTCCGCAAGGGCAACCCGAAGTTCCAGGCCGCGATCGACAAGGCGCTGGACGCCATGAAGGCCGACGGCAGCTACGCCAAGATCTCGACCAAGTGGTTCGAGCGTGATGTGAGTCTTGCCCCCCGCCCGGTCTCGCCCCGCTGAACGCGGGCGAACCCGGTCGGCCCCCCGAGGGGGCGGCGATCGACGGGGCGTCGAGCCCCGTCGACATCGCCAGGTGGGCCGGCTTGGGAGCGGCCCGGCGCTCGGCCCCGAATACCTTTCCTAGGACGCTCAATCGATGGACCTGCTGTCGCTGTTCGCGCTGGCCTGGCCGGTGATGCTCAAGGGCACCGGCTATACGCTGCTGTTCGCCGTCGCCTCGATGGCGCTGGGCCTGCCGGTGGCGGGGCTGGTGACCTTGATCCGCGTGCTCGACCTGCGGGGCTTCAGCCGGCTCGCGGCCATCTACGTCAGCGCGATGCGCGGCACGCCGCTGCTGGTGCAGATCTTCCTCGTCTACTACGGCCTGCCGGGCGTCGGCATCGAGCTGTCGCCGATCACCGCGGGCATCCTGACCTTGACGCTGAACGTCGCCGCCTACATGAGCGAGACCTTGCGCGGCGCGATTGCCGCGGTGGCGCAGGGCCAGTGGCTGGCCGGCACCAGTCTCGGGTTGACGCGCCGGCAGACGCTGCGCCACGTCGTCGCGCCGCAGGCGCTGCGCGCGGCGGTGCCGAGCCTGTCGAACAGCCTGATCAGCCTGATCAAGGACACCTCGCTGGTGTCCGTCATCGCCGTGACCGAGCTGATGCTGGCGACCAAGGAACTGATCTCGACGACCTTCCAGCCCTTTCCGCTGTACGTGGCGGCGGCGGGCATCTACTGGCTGCTGAGCCTGAGCTTCGAGCAGCTGCAGCGCCGGATGGAAAAGCGCCTGGCCTACCCTCACTGAACGATGGCTCGCAGCGCCTCGTAAAGCGCCTCGGCATCGTCATCGCCGTTGTAGCCCTGGAACGAGGCGCGCACGAACATCCGTCCGCTGTGCGAGGTGACCGGCACCTCGATGCGGAACTCGTCGAACAGCCGCGCCTTCAGTGCCGCGCCGTCCGTCATCGGTACCGGCAGCGGCACCATCTGCGCGAAGTCTTCCGGCGCGCCGATCGAAGGCAGGCCGGTCAGCGCGCAGACGCGCTCCAGCAGGCGGATCGCGCGGGCGTGGCTGTCGGCGCGCACGGCGGCCCAGTCATGCCGGCGCTGGAAATCGATCGCCGCGGGTACGCTGAGCCAGGGGGTGATGTCGCGCGTGCCCTGCCACTGCAGGCGGCGTTCGAAGGTCGTGCCGCCGAGGTACGCTGCATGGGCCGGCACGGCCGGCTCCTGATAGCCCCAGGACACCGTCGTCGCCTGCAGCAGCGATTGCTGCTCGGGCCGTGCGTAGAGGAAGGCCGCGCCCTTCGGCGCGCAAAGCCATTTGTGGCAGTTGCCGGCGTAGAAGTCCGCGCCGAGCGTGTCGAGCGCCAGCGGCATCTGACCCGGCGCATGCGCGCCGTCGACGATGCTGATGATGCCGGCGGCGCGCGCCCGCGCGATCAGCTCGGCGATCGGGAAGACCAGCGCGCTCTGCGAGCTGATGTGGCTGAGGAAGAGCACGCGGGTGCGCGGCGTCACGCCGGCCCAGATGCGGTCCGCGTAGCCGGCGGCGTCCAGCGGCAGCGGGATGGGCACGGCGACGCGGCGTGCGCCGCTGCGGGTCGCCACGTGGTCCCAGCCGGCCTCGCAGGCGCCGTACTCGTGGTCGGTGGTCAGGATCTCGTCGCCGGGGCCAAGCGCCAGCGACTGGATCACCGTGTAGACGGCGGTCGTTGCGTTGGGCATGAAGACGAGCCGGTCGGCGCTGGTGCCAACGAAGGCGGCCAGCGCCTCGCGGGCTTCGTGCAGCAGGGCGGCCGAGCGCCGCGACAGGAACTCGACCGGGTTGCGCTCCATCTCGCGCTGCCAGGACTGGCAGGCATCCAGCACCGGCAGCGGGCAGGCGCCGAAGGAGCCGTGGTTCAGGAAGGTGATCGTGGGCTCGAGCAGGAACAGCGGTTTCAGCAGCGCGGCGTGCGTCGTCATCGTGGCGGGCCAGGAGGTGGAGGCCCGCCCATTGTGGTGCTCGTGGCGCTCAGTGCGGCAGCCGGCGCCGCAGCGGCTCCTTCATTCCATCCCCGCCTTCCGTGCCGCGCCATGGGGCGTTGGTGCGCTCTGCGAACAGACGGTGCGCTCGGGGACGCATGTGCCGATCTGAATACCAGCAACGTCAGGTGGTGTTCAGGGTTTTCATTCGCGATTGCAAAGGGTTTTTACAGAGTACTGCGCTCTGTTGCGCATGGCAAAGTCGCCGCGACCAGATCAATGCCTATGCGCCCGACACGGGCAACAACCGCGCATTGCTGTTGTCGTTCATCCCATACCCAGGAGATTTCATGCTGAAGAGGTTTGCCTTGTCGGCGGCAGTTGCCGCCGTTTTGCTGCCGGCGTCCGCCATGGCTGCGAACGTCATCACCTTGAGCCCCATCGCCGTCAGCCCCGCTGCCAATGGCGTGACCACGCTGCTCACCTTCGACGTGAGCGGCATTGCCAGCTGGGGCACGCTGGGCGACGCGTCCAACGTGGTCGCGCTGCTGAACATCGGCGCGGGCTCGACGCTTGATCAGGTGGGCTGGAACGTCAACCTCACGGCCCTCGCGCCCAGCTGGTTGTCGGAAATCAACGTGCAGTTCTCGGACAGCGCCGCCTCCCAGGACAAGGCCATTTCGCTGCCCCCGAGCGGCACCAATGCCGCGGGCACCGGGTCGTATGTCTCGTCGGGCCTGGTGGACCTGACCGCCGCCAATCTGTCCTTCGCCGTGGGCAGCGACGGCAAGCTGCGCCTGGAGTTCTACGAGGCCTATGACGACATTCTCGGAGCGCGGGACGGCATGTGGAACAGCGGCACGCTGACGCTGGCCGTGACGACGGCTACCGCGGTGCCCGAACCCGGCACCTACGGCTTGATGGCCTTGGGCATGGTCGGCGTGCTGCTGGCCGCTCGCCGCCGCCGCGCCGCCTGATCCAGACAACCCCAGATCCGGAAAGAGAGAACTCATGCGACTCGATCGAGTGTCCACATTGCGTCTGACCGTGCTGGCTGCAGCGCTGGCCTGCGGCTCCTCTGCGTTTGCCGCCATCACCGCCACCGCCATCCCCAGCGCGAGCAGGACCGGCATCATCCCCAGCGCCACGGCCACCTACGCCGAACCTGCCTCGGCCACCTACGGCGGCGGCAACGGTCAGATCCTGGCCGCTGCGGCCAAGGGCGGCAAGACCGCCACGCTCAGCGCCGTGCTCAGCCAACGCGGCCGCAGCGCCGCCACGCTGGCCACCCTGCAGCAGGACGGTGAAGTACATATCGGCAAGGACATGGGCAATGGCGCCGTCACCCACGTGCGCTATGTGCAGGTGGTCGATGGCCTGCCCGTGTACGGCTCCTATGTGAAGGCGGCCTTCGACCGCTCCGGCAACCTGATCCATGTGATCGACGCCCTGGCCGCCGTGCCCACCACCGCCGTTGCGACATCGCGGGCCGATGCCGTCACCGCGCTGAGGGCCACCATGGCGCGCGTGCATCCGAAGGTCAGCGCCACCTTCACCCCGCTGACAGCCAGCACCACGGCCGCCACCTTCGACGGCGGCAGCTTCTTCTACCAATCACCTAGCGCCCAGGCCGTGATCGTGCCGATGAGCGACGGCACGCTGGCCAAGGGCTGGCTGGTGGAAACCTGGAGCGAAAAGGAAAACCTGCTCGACCACACCCTCGTCGGCGGCACCGGCAGCGTGCTCTATACCCAGCGCCAGACGGCCAGCCACAACTACAACGTCTATGCGGTGGACCCGCAGAAGACGCCGCAGGCCGTGGTCAGCCGTCCGAACAGCTGGCTGTCCAGCATCAACCTGAACCAGGTGCGCAGCACCAGCCGCCAGTGGGTGGTGGATGGCAACGCCGTCAGTGCCTACCTCGACGTGGACAACAACAACTCGCCTGATGGCGCCTCGCTGGGCGACACGATGAGCCTGACGCTGCCCTGGAACGCAGCCGAGACACCCAGCTCCGCCAACAACAAGAAGGTGGCGCTGACCAACCTGTTCTACCTGAACAACACCATCCACGACATCCTCTACAGCCACGGCTTCACCGAGACGGCGAAGAATTTCCAGAAGAAGAACCCGATCGGCACCGGCGGCGTGGGCAACGACCATGTCCGCGCCGAGGCGCAAGACGGCGGCGGCACCAACAACGCCAACTTCGCCAGCAGCAACACCGACGGCGCGACGCCGCGCATGCAGATGTACCTGTGGAGCGGCGGCGGCTATGTGGACATCACCGCGCCGACGCCCGCCAACTTCAAGGCCGGCACGGCCGGCTTCGGCCCGGCGCTCTCGCCCACGGCCACGCTGTACGGCGCGGTCGCGCAAGCCACGCCGTACGACGCCTGCACGACGGTCGGCCCCAGCGTGGCGGGCAAGATCGCCCTGGTCCAGCGCGGCACATGCAGTTTCATCAGCAAGGTGCGTGCGGCCCAGGCGGCCGGGGCCACCGGCGTGATCGTCGTCAACAACGCCACCGGCTACATCTCGATGGGTGGCGACGGCACCACGCCCGATCCCGTCATCCCGTCGGTGATGGTCGCGCCCGAGGACGGTGCGGCGATCCTGGCGATGGCCGCGCCCTCGGCCAAGCTCAGCGGCACCGGCCCGCTGGACGGCGACCTCGATTCCGGCATCGTGTTTCATGAGTACTGCCACGGCCTCACGTGGCGCATGATCGGCACGATGAGCGGCTCGATGGCCGGCGCCATCGGCGAAGGCGGCGGTGACAGCTGCGCGATGCTAATCAACGGCACCGACGTGATGGGCACCTACGCCAACGCCAACCCCACGGGCCTGCGCCGCTTCCCGTACACGAACTACCCGTACACCTACGCCAACTGGGGACACGTGGGCGCGCCCGAAGTGCACAACGACGGGGAGATCTACGCCGCCATCGTCTGGCGCATGATCCAGATGTTCGGTGACGCGGGCCGCAGCCGCTTGTTCGACATCTGGGTGGACGGCATGCACTACACCGCCGCCCGCCCGGCTGTGGAAACGATGCGCGACGGCATGCTGACTTCGCTGAACACCGGCGGCACGCAGGCCGAGAAGTGCATCGTCTGGAAAGCCTTCGCGCAGTACGGCGTCGGCGTGGGTGCCAGCGGCACCCGCACCACCAGCGACACGGCGGTGCCGACCATCGTCCAGTCGTTCACGCTGCCGGCCGAATGCCAATGACGTCATTGACGACCGGCGGGCCGGGTTGCACCCGGCTCGCCGTCCACGGCTGACTGTGCTGAGGCCCTCGCGAAAGCGAGGGCTTTTTTGCGTGCGCGGCCTACGGTGGGTGCCGCTCAGCGCCTGCGTCGCAGCAGCAGGCCACTGAGCCCCAGCGCCATCATCAGCCAGCTCGACGGCTCGGGCACGGCGGCGGCCAGTGCCCGCTCGCCGATCAGCTCATGCAGCGCTGCCGTGGGGTGCTCGTAGTCCCAGTACAGATAGCTGCCGGGATCAGCGCAAGCGGTCGGCGCCGATCCGCCGGGCTGCAGCGGCTGGCCATCGACGCCGCCGGTGTAGCAGGCGTCGGTGACGTTGGCGAAGCCGTAGGCGCCAGGGTTGGCGGTGATCGCGGTCTGTGCACCGAACACGTCGAGCGTGCGGATGTCCAGCGCGGCGAAGGCCGGTTGTGCCAGCGTGGCGGACAGCTGCAGATTGAAGCCGATGCTGGCGTTGTGAATGCCGGCCAGCACGGACGGGATGCCGATGGCGCGCGCCGACGGGATCAGCGACAGGTCGGGCAGGTTCGGGATCAGGAAGTGCGCGGCGCCGCGGCCGGCCAGGTCCGCCACTGCGGCGCCGATGCCCTGCATCGTCGCGCCGATCGCGGCACCGACCACCGCCGGGTTGCCCGTGCCCAGCGCGTCGGCCATGTCGTTGGCACCGATCCACAGCACGTAGAGGCCGGTCGGGTCCGCCTGGGCGTGGCCGGCGTCGAAGGCCGCGAGCTGCTGCGTGAAGTTCAGCGCCGTGGCCGGCAGGCCGGCCGCCACGCTGCCGACGCGGGCGCCGCCGAAGGCGTAGTCCGTGCCGCCGATGGCCGAGGGCAGCAGCGGGCTCAGGCCCAGGCCGGCGGCCAAGTGGTCGGCGTAGTTTGCCCCGTTGCTGAAGCGGCCCGAGGCGTAATAGGCCGGGGCGGGAATGGCGCCACCGGTCACCTGCAGATCGTTGCCCACGTCGGAGAGGCTGTCGCCGAAGACGTAGAGGCTCGAGTACGCGGGCTGCGCGAATGAGGCGGTAGAGGCCGCCGTGGCAGCGATCAGGAAGCACCAGCGAAACGTGTTCATCGGCTCGACTCGCTTTCCTTCTTGCGTCGCGATGAAGACTCGCGAGGACGCGTGGCGGGCGATTGTGCGCCGCGCGTTCGCGAATCGGTCGACGCCGTCGAACCTTGCCGTTAGTCCCTCATCAGTACTGGGGATCGACTGTCATTCGACCCGGGCCAGGTTGTCGTCCGAGTTGCGGTCGATGCGCAGGTTGAACGGGTCCACGCCGACGAAGGCCGGCGGCTTGTCCACCACCAGGCTGATCTGCTGGCGGCCGCCGTGCAGCGCGCGGCGCTCCAGCAGCAGCACTGCGTCGCGCGTGTAGCCGGCCTTGCCCGGTTCGGCGCTGAACACGCCGATGTCGAAGGCCTCGTCCAGCGGCGCCTCGGTCTCCTTGCCGCGCCCGTCGGCGTAGAGCTTGCGCGCCTCGACGGTGAAGCTCACGTCGTAGCGGCCGTCCGCGCGCTTCGTCGCCTTCGCGTCGAGCGCCTTCAGGTCGTACAGCGTGATCTTCTCGAACAGGTCGGTGATCAGCTGCTGCTGGGCGGGCGTCGCCTCGGCGCGCAGCAGGCGCAGGAAGTCGGTGCTCGATGGGAAGGGTGCCGGCTTGAAGGCGTACTCGGCCAGCAGCTTGCGCAGCGCGCGGTTGACCACGACCTCGCCGACCGCCTCCTTCAGCCAGTACATCACCAGCGCGCCCTTGCGGTAGTGGATGTAGGGCTGGTTCTCGACGCGGTCCAGCGGCAGCTCCTCGATCAGCTCGGAGCCGCGCGATCGCAGGTAACTGTCCAGTTCGTACTTGGCGAACTTGCGCAGCTGCTCGCGGCCGTAAAGCTTTTCCATCACCAGCAGCGCCGAGTACTGGGCGAAGGTCTCGCTGAGCATCGTCGCGCCCTGCTTGTCGGCGCCGATGATCTGGTGCGCCCACCACTGGTGCGCCACCTCGTGGGCGGTGACGTAGGTGACGAGGTCGATCTTGCTGTCCTGCTGGCTGTCGTCGAAGTTCTGGATGAAGCCGATGCCCTCCGAGTACGGCACCGTGCCGGCGAAGGACTGGGCGAAGTTGGCGTATGCGGGGAACTCGAGGATGCGCAGCTGATTGAACTGGAAGGGCGAGAACTGTTCGCTGAACAGCGACAGCGAGGCCTTCATCGCCGCCAGCATGCGCGGCGCGTTGCTGTCATGCGCGGGCTCGTAGTAGACGGCCAGGTCCACCGGCTTGCCGTCCGCGCCGCGCCAGCCGTCGTGCTTCTCGGCATAGCGGGCCGACTGCAGCGAGAAGAAATTCAGGATCGGCGCCTCGGTGCGCGTCACCAGGGTGCGGCGGCCGTCGGCCGTCGTGTCGCTGAGCTTCGTGCCGGGGGCGATCGGAGTCTGGTCGGCGTCGGTCGTCAGGTGGATCTCGGCGTTGACCCAGGCGCTGTCATCGCGCAGGTAGTGGTGGGCGGTGGCGGCCGTGTCCTCCAGCTTGGCCGGTCGCAGCTCGGCGGGCAGGCCGTGCTTGCGGCGCTTGCTGCGGTCCTGCAGCATCGGCCGGCGGCTGACGCCGAACTGCGGCGTCAGCTCGAAGTTGTCGAGGAAGCTGCCGTTGGGCACGATGCGCGTCTGCGGCGTGCCGTTGACGAAGCCGCGCTCCTCCAGCACGGCCGCGAACTGCAAGGTGCGCTGCTCGCCGGGTTGCATTGGCGGCTCCAGCTTGTAGATGCGGTGGCCGAACAGCGGCCAGTCCTGCTGCAAGGTGGCGCCGTCGAGCTTCAGCGTTATGTCCGTCAGCTTCGGGTTCTGCTCGATGTCCACGCGGGCCAGCGGCTGGTCCGTGCGGTTCTCGATCCGGTAGCTGCCGCTGACCTCGGCGCGGGCGCGTTGCGGGTAGAGCTGCACGTCCAGCCGCACATCGGTGATCGCCGGCTGCGGCAGCTTCTCGAAGGGCAGCAGGGTCTTCTCGAAGTCCGCCGCGAGCTGTTCGGCCTCGGGTTGCGTGACGTAGCGGTTCAGCTGGTCGGTGTTGTGCCAGATCCAGGCGCCGCTGCCGACCCAGGCCAGCGCCGCGATGCCCAGTGCCACGCCGGCGGGGCCGCGCAGCCGGCTGCCGACCAGCGCCAGCCGCGGGCGCAGCCGCGTCTCCGCGCCGCGCCGCCACAGCAGCTGCGTGCCGACCAGCAGCATCGCCGCGAAGGCCAGCCAGTAGGCCTGGTGCCAGGCGCGGCCGATCCAGAAGCGGCCCATCCGGTTCATGTCCGACAGCGGCACCGCGGCCGTGTCCGCGTAGTTGTAGAGCTTGTGCTCGAAGCCCAGCATCGACAGCGTGATGCCGGCGACGACGTAGACCAGCATCAGGGCCCAGCCGATGAACTTGTGCGGCACCAGCGCCTGCACGAACACGGCCAGCACGGCCAGCAGCAGCGCGTTGATCAGGTTCGGCAAGACGAACCACAGCGCGTAGGCGGACGGATCCAGCCGCGTGTAGCCGTGGCCCAGCTGCCAGAGCATGCCGGTGGCGACGGCGACGAGCAGGGTCGCCAGCAGCACGCCGGCGATGGCCAGCACCTTGGGCAGCAGATGCGCCCAGTTCGGCGCCGCGCTGGCGTCGACGATCTCGTGGATGCGCCGCTCGCGATCGCGCCAGACCAGTTCGCCGGCGTAGTAGACCGCGATGATCGTCGGGATGAAGGTGAAGCTGCCCTGCAGCGCATCGATGATGGCGCGCGTCACCGGCAGGTAGTTGACGCCGCGCATCTCGGTCGTGTCGGTCAGCGCGCCGAAGGCGTTGAACACGCCGATGACCAGCAGCACGAAGAAGGCGGGGCTCTTGAACACGAAGCGCATGTCGAAGCGGGCCAGCGCGCGGAACTGCGGCCAGCGCGCGGCGGCCTGGCTGGACGGCACGGCCAGCGAGCGCGGCGCGGGTGCCGGATCGGCGGCGGCCTTCTTGTTCTTGCCTTGCTTGCCCTGCTTGGCGATTGCCACGCCGCGCGTCTCGAAGCGGAACAACCGGTAGGCGAGCGCCAGCAGCGCGAAGGCGATGCCCAGCCACAGCAGCCGGTTCCACAGCAGTACGCCTTCCAGCGGCGGCAGCAGCGTGTTGCGGTCGGAGGCCGTCCAGTAGCGGGTGATGCGGTTCAATGTGCCGAGCGCGAACGGATCGCTGAGGCCGGAGAGCGTGTCGTGCGTCGGGTCGCGCAGCATGATGCGCGTGGCGACGAACAGCACCAGAAAGGCCACGGCGCCGATGTAGCTCCACATCATCGAGCGCGTGGCGGTGGCCAGCGCGAAGAAGCCCGCGCTCATCACCAGCAGGGTCGGCAGGCCGTAGAGGAACAGCGCGTAGAGGTAGTGCGTGAGGTGCAGCGGGCCGATCTTCTCCGCGTCCAGCCAGGGCATCCATGAGCCGACCAGGATCGCCAGCGGCACGGCGGCGGTCACCAGGAAGGCGACGGTGGTGGCGCCGACGAAGCGGCCGATCAGGTAGTCGAACTTGCCCACGCGGGTGGCGCGCAGGATCGGCGCGAAGCCGGTCTCGTCGTCGCGGATCACGACGTTGGCGACGAAGGCCGTCACGACGAAGATCGCGAACACGTTCATGATGCCCAGCGTCTGCAGGATCGCGAAGGGCGCGTTGATGTTGACGTTGCCGCGGGCGCCGATCTGGATCTGGTCCAGCGTCGTCGCGCCGAAGGCGAGCAGGAAGAACAGGATGAAGCTCACCACGAACAGTGGCGAGCGCAGTTGGTAGCGCAGCTCGAAGGCCGCGATCTTGCTCAGCATGACCTGACCCTCAAGCGGTGGCTGGAGCCGCGGCGCGGCGGGACTGCGCCAGCGTGGCGAAGTACAGGTCTTCCAGCGAGCCGTCGACCGGCTCGAAGCCGGCGCCCGGCGCCTCGTCGGCCAGCACGTGGACGACGGTGCGCCCGCCGCGCAGTCGGTGCGAGATCACCAGCATCGCGGCCTGCAGCTCGGCCAGCTCCGCCGCGCTGCCCACGGCGCGGCGCCAGACGCGGCCGCGCAGCGTTTGCGTCAGCTGCTGCGGCGCGCCGCTGAGCACGATGCGGCCCTGGTTGATGATGGCCATGCGCGGGCACAGGTCGGCCACGTCGTCGACGATGTGGGTGGACAGGATCACGACGACGTTCTCGCCGATCGCGGCCAGCAGGTTGTTGAAGCGGTTGCGCTCCTCGGGGTCGAGGCCGGCGGTGGGCTCGTCGACGATGATCAGCCGCGGCTGGCCGATCAGCGCCTGCGCCACGCCGAAGCGCTGGCGCATGCCGCCCGAGTAGCCGGCCACGGCCTTCTTGCGCACCTCCCAGAGGTTGACCTGCTGCAGCAAGGTCTCCACCGTTTCCTTGCGTTCGCCGCGGCCGTCGATGCCCTTGAGCACGGCCAGGTGGTCCAGCAGCTCGTAGGCCGACACGCGCGGGTAGACGCCGAAGTCCTGCGGCAGGTAGCCCAGCGTGGCGCGCAGCCGCTCGGGCTCCTTCAGCACATCGATGTCATTGAAGCGGATGCTGCCGCTGCTGGGCGCCTGCAAGGTGGCGATGCAGCGCATCAGTGTGGACTTGCCCGCACCGTTGGGGCCGAGCAGGCCGAACATGCCGGTGGGGATCTCGAGACTGGCGCCGTCGAGCGCGCGGGTGCCGTTGGCGTAGACGTGGCTGAGGTCGGTGAGCGTGAGCATCGGTAGGCGTTGTTGGTTTTGTTGATGGCGGGCGTGAGTGTGGCTGCGGCAGGCGGGGCTCGTCTGCGCGATGCGATGAACGGGCCGTTCGCGCGGCTGGGCTGCATTCTTGGTCGGCCATCAGTGCGGCCTTGGGCGGGCTTTCCCGGGGCTGCGCGCCGGGTGCGGGCGGACAGAATCGCGCCGATGGAAAAGACCCGTCCTGTGACGAACCGGCTGCTGCCCCTGCTCATCCTCGGCAGCGCCATCGCCTGCTACCTCGCCCAGGAGGACCTGGGCCTGCCGCGCGACGCGGCCTTCCTGTTCAAGCCGCTGACGACGATCCTGATCATCGCGCTGGCCTGGCCGCGCGGGCGCGCCACGCCCGTCGTGCGGCGCTGGGTGCTGGCTGGCCTGGTCTTCTCGTTGCTCGGCGACGTCGCGCTGCTGTGGCCGCAGGGTTTCGTGCCCGGCCTGCTGGCCTTCCTCGCCGCTCACCTGGCCTACCTGTGGGCCTTCACGCGGGTGCGGCGGCTGGCGGCCTGGCCGTGGAGCTTCGTCGCCTACGGCCTGGTGGCGCTGGCGGTGCTGAGCTACCTGTGGCCCGGCATCCCGGCGCCGCTGCGCGTACCGGTCGCGGCCTACGTCGTGTTCCTCAGCGCGATGGCGGCGCAGGCCGGCGCCATCGGCAAGCTCGACGGCGCATGGCAGCTGGCGCTGGGCGGCGCCTTGTTCTTCATGTCCGACGGCTGCCTGGCCCTGAATAAGTTCGCCGGCCCGGTGCCGGCCGCCAGCCTGCTGGTGTTGCCGACCTACTGGGCGGCGCAGTGTTGCATCGCGCTGTGGCTCACCTCGGGCAGGGCTGCCGGTACTTGACTGCGGCGCCCGCCGGGCCGCCCCAAGGGCGCCGCGTGCGGATGTCATCGACGGCGTTTGCCGGCGATGATCCGCGTCCCCTCGGGGGACCGACCAGCGCGCATTTGGCGCTGGGCGAGGGGCTCACACCTACATCCCCTTGAACAGGTGCGTGTAGCTGCGGCTGACCTCGAGCTTCTCCGTCAGCCCCCGCACGCCGACCAGCTGCCGGCCGCGGAAGTCGCGCGTGACGCCGTCGATCGCGCGGGCGTTGACCAAGGTGGAGCGGTGGATCTGCCAGAAGAGCTCGGGGTCCAGTTCGTCGACCAGTTCCTTGATCGGCTTGCGGATCAGCGCCTCCAGCTTGGCGGTCTGTACGCGGGTGTATTTTTCGTCGCTGATGAAGAACAGCACGTCCTCGACCGGGATCATCTGGATCGCCTGGCCGACGCTGGCTTGAATCCACTGCAGATAGCTCGGCTTGCCGCCCGGGTTCATCTGCGAGGACAGCTTGTGCAGCAACTGCTGCAGCGGGGCGGTCGCCGAGGCCGGCTCCTCGGCGCCTTCGCGCTGCGCCAGGCGCTTCTTGATGCGCGCCACCGTCACGATCAGCCGCTCGCGCTCGGCGGGCTTCAGCACGTAGTCGGCCACGCCCTGCTCGAAGGCCTCGACCGCGTACTGGTCGTAGGCGGTGATGAAGACGATCTCGGGCACCAGCCAGTCGTCGTCTTCGGGGAGCTGCGCGATCTGGCGGGCGGCATCGACGCCGGTGAGCCCGGGCATGCGGATGTCGAGGAAGACCAGGTCCGGCCGGTGCTCGCGGACCAGCTCCACCGCCTCCAGCCCGTTCTTCGCCTCGGCCACGATGTCCAGCTCGGGCCAGACCTCGGTCAGGCGGCCGCGCAGCTGTTCGCGCATCAGTCGTTCATCGTCGGCCAGGACGGCCCGTACGCGGGGAGTGGAGGTGTCAGTCATGCCGCAATGTTAGGTTCATTCCGCCGGCTGGCGCGACGAGGTTTGTTCCGGCGCAGCAGCCACACCATCAGCAGCACGAAGAGGATGAAGGGCGAGCAGGCGACGGCGCCGGCGCTCAGCAGCGCGGCCACGATGCAGCCGACGATCAGCAGCGGGAGGCCGATGCTGAACAGCAGCACCAACGGCAGCACCACGCACAGCACGAGCCCCGCGATGAGGACCCCGAGCAGTGCACCGAGCCCGTCGAACGCGCCGCTGGCGCCGAACACCTCGTCGCCGTCCACGCTGATGTGGACGCCATCGCTCCAGATCTCGTGCATCAGCGCGCCGCCGCCGATCACGCTGAGGACGATGCAGGCCAGCATCAGCAGGGCCAGGAATCGGAACAGGGTTCTCATCATGCTTTCGCTCCTTCGTTGGCAGAGGGGTGGTCGTCGCCAGCGCGGCTGACGTAGGGAACGGTGATGGTGACCTTGGTGCCGCTGGGCTGGTTCTCGGTGACGGTGACGGCGGCACGCGGGCCGTAGAGCAGCATCAGCCGCTCGCGGATATTGGCCAGGCCCACGCCGGTGCCGCTCGTGGCGGCGCGGCCGAAGCCCAGGCCCGTGTCGGCCACGGTGACAGCAAGCTTGCCGTGCACGATCTCGGCCTTGACCCTCAGGCTGCCGCCCTCGGCCTTGGGCTCCAGCCCGTGCTTGATCGCGTTCTCGACCAGGCCCTGGATCATCATCGGCGGGAACTCGGCCGAGAGCAGGCCTTCGGGCACGTCGATCTCGGTCTGCAGCCGCTCCTCCATGCGCACCTTCAGGATCTCCAGGTAGGGCTTGATGACGGCCAGCTCGCGGCCCAGGTCGCGCACGCCCGTGGCGTTGGCCTCGCGCATCGTCGGCATCGAGGCGCGCAGCAGCGCGATCAGGTTCTTCTGCATCTGCGAGGCGCGCGGCGGGTCGGTCTCGATCAGGTGGTCGATGGAGGCCAGCGTATTGAACAGGAAGTGCGGCTCGACCTGCGCCTGCATGGCCGCCATCCGCGCCTCGACGACCTGGCGCTTCAGCGACTCGGCCTCGGCCGTCTCGGCCGCCACGGCGGCCTTCTGCTCGGCCACGATGCGGCCCTTGTAGGTGGCCTTCAGCAGCGCGGAGGCAAGGATCCAGAACACGGCCAGGTTGACGAGGAAGTCGCCGAGGCGGTAGACCGTCGTGCGGGTGCGCGGCATGCGCTGAGCCTCGGCGGCGGCCTCGCGCTGCTCGTCGGCGGCCTCGTGAGCAGCGTCACGGGCTTCCTGCGCGGCATCTTCCAGGGCCTGGCGGGCCTGCTCGACGGCGCGCTTGATGTCCTCGGTCTTGCCCTCCTTGCCGAAATCGATGTTGACCGAGGGCAGGTCGCTGGCGGATTCGCTCGTCGCATCGGACGCCGCCGAGGCAGCCGAAGAAGCCGATGCCGCCGATGCCGAATTCGTCGGGTGGATGCGCACGCCGCGCTCGTCGATCGTCACCTCATAGTGGATCGGCTTGTCCAGGCTGATCACCGGTTTTGCCGCCTTGGCGGGTTTGGCCGGCTTGGCCGGTTTGACGACCGGCATGTCCTCGGCGTCAACATGCTCGCTGACACGCCAGGTGAACGGCGGCAGCTCCTGGATGATGTTCGTGCTGACCAGCAGCACGATCGCGTAGACGATGAAGCGCTTCCAACTGGTCCCGACCAGCCAATTCGCGTAGATGTGGAACCAGCGCACGGCGGTGCTGCTGAAGCGCTGCCAGCGCTGGTAGGCCGTGGGCGAGGGCGGTGTGGACGGTGCTGCGGGATTCATGGGGCGGTACCAAGGGATCTTGTTCGATGGCTTGCACTGTACGCATGCGCCGCGGCCGCGGCCGGCGGGAAGCGATGCGTCGTCGCCGCGGCGGGCTGAAATGCACCCATTCGTGACAGGCCGGTGACGCCAGATCGGCCGGGCCGCTCCAAGCCGGGGTCAAGAGCTCACTGTAGGCAGAGGCAAGAAACGCGAGAAACGCGCGCCTTGCTCGGCCAGGACTTGCGCGTGGGGTCAGGGCGCATTCGGTAGTGACTATCTATAGTTGCACCATCGAGACCTACCCGTGTCAAATAGATGCCAGACGCCGCCGTGGCCTTTTCAAAGTGGCCGATGATGGCCTGCTGAGCCAACTGGCGTCCGAGCACTCGCCCCGCGGGGCACAACAGATTTAGACATGCGCCCGAAGAACATCCAAATTGCCGCGCGGAGACTCGCTTGAGCGCGATGGCCCGGCTTCCCACGTCCGTCCCGGGACTCGATGAGATCCTGCACGGCGGCTTGTTCGAGGGAGGCGTCTACATCTTCGAAGGCCCGCCGGGCGCTGGCAAGACGACCCTGGCAAACCAGATCGCGTATGCCGCGCATGCGCGAGCCGGCAAGAAGACGCTGTACATGACGATGCTGGCGGAGTCGCACTCGCGCATGGTGCAGCACATGAGCGGCCAGACCTTCTTCGACCCCAACGCAGTGAATGCTTCGGTGATCTACATCAGCGGTTACCGCGAGATGGAGGAACATGGATTGAAGGCGGTGGTGGACCTGATGCGCAGCGAACTGTCGCGGCACCGGGCGGAACTGTTCGTCGTGGACGGCCTGGTCGTGGAGAACCTGGCCTCGAGCCCCGAGGAAAGCATCCGGCAGTTTGTCCATGGCCTCCAGAGCCTGGCCTCGGCGATGGGCTGCACCGGCCTGCTGTTGACCAGCGGCAACGGACGCTCGCTCAATGCGGAGCAGACCATGGTCGACGGAATCTTCGCCTTCGAGGACTACATCTATCAATGGCGGGCGGAGCGTCGCATCCAGGTTCGCAAGTTCCGCGGCAGTGCCGTCGAGCGCGGCAAGCACACGTTCTGCATTACCGAACACGGCCTGCGCTTCTTCCCACGGCTGGAAGGGCTACCGGTCGAAGACCCGCCCGACACGCGAGCGCATTCCTCGGCCGTGCCGTCAGGCGTGCCGGGGCTGGACGCGGCATTGGAGCAGGGCGGCCTCACGCCCGGCAGCAGCACCCTGGTGGTCGGAGACAGTGGCTCGGGCAAGACGCTTCTGGCGCTGGCTTTCGCGGTTCAGGCGACGTCAGTCGACCCAGGCCTGCTATTTGCCTGCAGCGAAACCGCCGCAGAACTGCGCCGCTTGGGTCAGGCGTTTCAACTGCCGGTCGGCGCCCTGCTGGACAGCGGTGCGCTGCAGATCCACGGTGCAGGTCAGGAGGACGAGGGCATGGACGAGATGGGACACCGGCTGCTCCGGCTCGCACACGAACTCGGCGCCGGGCGCCTCGTCGTAGACGGTCTGGCCGGATTCGCCGATACCGTCGCCTTTCCTGAGCGCGGCTACCGATTCATCGGCCGCCTGGTGCGGGAACTGAAGCAGCGCGGCATCACCTCGCTGTTCACGATGGACCCGACGGCGCTGTCCGTCGCGGCCGGCGCGCCTTTCGCGGAAGGTCTGCTCGGCTGGTTCGACAACGTGATCGACCTGAGCCGCCCTGCGGGCGGCGGCAATGGCGCCCGGTCGCTGGGACTTCGCAAGCTTCGCGGCACCCGGGCGCAGGCCGGTCGGGTCGAACTGATACTTGGCGGACCGCAACTCCCCGCTTCAGGGAACATCTAGGCCTGCAATGATGAAGCTTGTCCTGTTCGTGGAAGACGAGTACGGCAACGCCGAGGTGCTCCGCTTGTTGCTGGAGGCCGAGGGCTACCGTGTCGTCCACGCCGCTAACGGACGCGATGCGCTCGCGCTGCTGACCGGGGAGAGACCTGCGGTGATCCTGTCCGATTTCATGATGCCGCACATGACGGGCGGTGAATTGGGCCAGGCCGTGCGTGCCGCGCCGGCGCTGCGGGACATTCCGTTCGTTCTGCTCAGTGGCACGCAGGAATCAGTGGTGCGGACCACTTTCAAGGACTACGACGCCTTCGTCGCCAAGCCCTATTCCGCGGACAGCCTGCTGAAGCTGCTGGCCCACCTTGCCGTTAGCGGGCGCCCGCAGCCCTTGTTGTCCGCCGGCGATCGCGAAGAACGCAGCGAGGAGATGGACTTCTCATTGAGGCAGTTGTTGCGCGGCATAGAGATTCCTCCCGACTGAGCTTCGGGTGGACTGTCTATCGCTTGGACGCGCTCGATCTCCGTGCCGGCGCCGGTTATTTAATACTTGAAGAAATATAGATTCCGCTCAATAGGCATAAAACGGTATAATGGAGACCGCCGTGAGATGTTTCCTCCGACTGGTTTGGACGCCAACCGGGAAGCCGCTCACGAGTTCTACATTTTTGGCTCGGCACGGCGCTAGCTGACCGAGCTCAAAAGTGCTCCTGTTGGGCGCTAAGCCTGCAATCTTGATTGAACAATATTCCGAACACCGCTATTCCAATGGGCAAGTACGTCGTTTCGCCCGCGACACACCCGACCGAATGTGGCCGCTTTCGCGCCTCCTTTTCGGTTCGCCACGCACAGGGCGCCGGTAGTTCCCGCCGTGTGTTCCGGTTCGAAACAACCTTTGCCTCTCACGAAGCTGCTCGGCTGTTCGCCGTCACGCAGGGCTGGTTGAGAACCTGCATGCCGCATCCCCTGGCTTGCTGACGATCTGCTTCGGCCAGCTCCTGTCCGAACCTCCATTCGCTGCGTACTCCCATTCGCAGATTCCGCAGATTCGAAATCCGCATCCTGACGGTGCGCAGTACCTAGAAAGGCTCCTCCATGAGCAGCAAGATTTACGTGGGCAACCTGCCCTATTCCGTGACCGATTCCAGCCTGAAAAGCAACTTTGCTGAGTTCGGTGGCGTGTCCTCTGCCAAAGTCATGATGGACCGTGAAACCGGCAATTCCAAAGGCTTTGGGTTTGTGGAAATGGCTTCCGCCGAAGTTGCCCAGGCTGCCATCTCGGCCTTGCACGGCATGTCGGTGGATGGACGATCGATTGTGGTGAGTCTGGCCCGGCCCCGCGAAGCGAGCAGGGGCTCGAGCGACTACAGCCCGGCTGGGTATACGGCAACCAAGCGTTCGGATATCGGCTACGGCACGGGTGGCTTTGGCGGTGGTCGCTACTGAAGCAGCGACGCTCCGCGAATGACCGGCTCTCCTGAGCCGGTTTTTTTTCGCCCGGGCCAGACTGCGGCGCGCGTCAAGCTGCTTGTCGAAAAACGATAGGAAAACAGCCCCACAAGTTTCTCAACTTGTGGGGCTGCGTTTTTTCAGCTTATGACGCCGTCTGCATTTACTGCTTGACCGCTTCCACCTGGATCACCAGGTGGACGTTCTTCGAGAAACCATAGGCCAGGCCGTAGTCGATGCCCCACTGCGTGCGGTCGATCACGGCGTCGAAGTCGCCGCCGCAGACTTCGCGCTTGAGCATCGGGTTCTGGTAGCAGTTGAAGTTCTTCGCGTTCAGCGTGACGGCGGCGGTCTTGCCCTTCATCGTCAGGTTGCCGCTGACCGCGGTGACCTTGTCGCCGTCGAAGGTGAACTTGTCGCCGACGAACTGGGCGGTCGGGAACTTCTCGGCCGAGAAGAAATCGTCGCTCTTCAGGTGGGTGTTCATCGCCGGCACGCCCGTGTTGACGGACCCGATCTGGAAGGTGATGTCGACCTTGCCGGTCTTGGCGGCCTTGTCCAACTGCACGGTGCCTTCCTTCTGGTCGAAGCGCCCGCGGTTCGTCGAGGTGCCGAAGTGCAGGATCTCGTAGGTGACGAAGGTGTGCGTCGGGTCGACGGCGTAGGTGGCGGTTTCGGCGTGGGCGAAACCGGCGGCCAGCAGGGCGGCGGCGAAGAGGGCTTTCTTGATCATGGGGTGAGTTCCTTGCGGTTGGAAAAGGGTTGTTGCTGTCTGTCGGAATTACTGCGCGGCGATGCCGCTGAAGGCGAGCTTGAACTTGACCTGCACGTCGTCGGCGACGACCGAGGTGTCGGCCCAGTCGCCCTGGCCGATCTTGAAGGCCAGGCGCTTGATCGGGAACGCGCCGGTGGCGGTGGAGACGCCGCCGGCCTGGGCCAGCGTCATCGGCACGACCACGTCGCGCACCTGGCCCTTGATCGTCAGCTTGCCGGCCACTTCATACTTGCCGGCGCCGGTGGCCTTGACGGCCGTGCTCTGAAAGGTCGCCTGCGGGCTCTTCTTGGCGTCGAACCAGTCGCCCTTGACCAGCTCGGCGTCGATCGCCGGATCGCCCAGCGAGGCGCTGGCCATGTCGATCGTGAGGCTCACCTTGGCGGCGTCCGGCTTCTTCGGGTCGAAGCCGGTGAGCTGCGCGTCGAACTTCTTGAACTTGCCGTCCACCGGCACGCCCATCTGCTTGCTGGTGAAGCCCAGTTCGCTTTGCGCGGGCAGCAGCTTGGCCTGGGCGAAGGCGAGGGGTGCGGCCAGGGCCAGCAGGGCGATCGTGAGTAGTTTCTTCATGATGTCGGGTGACTCCGGGGTTGATCAGGCACGGCCGGGCAGCATCCGCTGCAGCAGGCCGTCGCGGTCGATGAATTGATGCTTGATGGCGGCGCCGACGTGGGCCAGCACCAGCGCGGCCAGACCGAAGGCGAGGTATTTGTGCGCCGCCTTCAGCGTCTCGGCCAGCGCTTCGTCCTTGGGCACGAAGTCCGGCAGCGGGATCATGCCAAACCAGACGATCGGGAAGCCCTTGGCCGAGCTATAGCCCCACCCGGCCAGCGGAACGGCGAAGAAGAGGATGTAGAGCAGGCCGTGCGTCAGGTGCGCGGCGCGCGCCTGCCAGGCGGGCATCGGTAGGTCGGCCGGCGGCTTGTTGGCCAGGCGCCAGAGCAGGCGCAGGGCCGATAGCAGCAGGATCGAGACACCGGCCCACTTGTGCCAGTTGTACAGCTTGACCCGCGTCAGCGAGAACGGCAGGTCCGCCATGTACAGGCCGACGCAGAACGAGCAGATGATCGCCAGCGCCAGCAGCCAATGGAAGGCGATGGCGACGGCGCCGTAGCGCTTGGTGCTGGAGGGGGGCTGGCGGTTCGGCATGGGCTGGCTGGTCCTGTCGGTGTGGGTCGAAGTGTCCTTGGCGGACCCGCGGCGGTGGTTCACGCCGCTTGACCCCAAGGTTCAGTCAATTTGAACACCGGAAGGAGCGGCGCATCGCCGCCGCAACCTCAAGCTCAAGCTCAAGCGCCGGAGCGCGCCAGCATCTCGTGCACGTCGTGCGTCATCAAGGCGAGGAAGGCGGCGAGCACCAGGTAGTACGTGCCGTACTCCCACTTCACCGCGGTGGGCACCGCGTAGTAGGTCTGCGCCTCGATGCTGTCCTTGCGGAAGCGCAGGGCCTTCATCACCTGCGGGTAGGCCAGGATCGCGAACAGGATCAGGATCGGGCTGGGCCGCCAGAAGAACAGGGCGACGAGCACCGGCACGCCCAGCAGCCAGATCCGTGGCGACAGCACCGCGGTGATGCGGCCGCCGTCGAAGGGCGATAGCGGAATCAGGTTGAACAGGTTCAGGAAGAAGCCGGCGTAGGAGACGGCCAGCAGCCAGTCGACATCCCAGTTGCGCGCCAGCAGGTAGCACAGCGTCGCACCGACGGTACCCAGCAGCGGACCGCCGAGGCCGACGAAGGCCTCGGTCTGCGCATCGTGCGGCATCTGCTTGAGTTCGATCCAGGCGCCGACGAAAGGAATGAAGGTCGGCAGCCCGACCGGCAGGCCCTTGTGGCGCGCGGCGATGTAGTGCCCCATCTCATGCACGAACAGCAGGGCGATGAAGCCGGCCGCATAGCGCCAGCCGTAGATGGCCGCGTAGACCAGCAGCGACAGCAGCATCGTGCCGCCGCTGGCCAGCAGCTTGCCGAACTTCAGACCCGAGAAGAGCAGGAGCAGCAGCTTCATGCCTGGGGCGGCTCCGCGGGGTTCGTCGCTTCCGCGGTCTTCTTCTTGCGGCCGAACAGCTTGGCCGCGCCGGCGCCGAGGCCTGCGACCAGCAGCACACCCAGCTTGGCGAACTTGGCGAGGAAGCCGAAGGCGATGGCCAGCAGGCCCAGCTTCTTCGCGCCCACGCCCAGCACCAGCGCGGCCAGGCCGTACTCGGCCACGTGGTCGGTCGAGGAGTTGAAGTCGGCGTAGCGCTTGCCCTCGTTGAAGTCCAGCGCGGCCAGCAGCTCGTGGGCGAAGTGCTTCTCCGCGGGCAGCTCGTTCAGGCCGGTGATCAGGTTCAGGCTGATGTAGCCCTCGCGGCCCAGCGCATAGGTGTTGTAGTTGACGCCCTGCGCCGCATCGGCCGGTGCGCCCTTGTCGCGCGAGCTCATCGCCCAGGCGAGGCGGTGCGCGGTGGCGTCATAGCTGGGTTTCTCGGCCCAGCCGACGATCTCCATCGCCGGGATGCCCATCTTCTGGCGCTCCGCGTTGGCCTCCTCGGTGCCTTCGCGGAAGGACTTCAGCATCTCGTCGGCATCCCATTCCTTGGCATCGCCGTCCTTGACGTAGCCGGAGGCGATGTAGCGCACGGTGGCGAACCAGTTGTCCTGCTCTTGCTGCGGGAACACGAGGCCCTGCAGGTCGCCGTGCGTGCCGGGATTGCCCATCGCGACGAGCATCCGCGCCGCCTGCGGCTGCGGGATGAAGACCTCGCCGGCCGGCAGGTGCAGCACGGCCTGGCCGGCCAGCGGGATGTCCTTCGGGCCGACCAGCTTGGCCGCATCGGCGTCGCTGAAGGCCTGCTTGCTCTCGTCGGTGGCCGGGCGCTCGTCGGCATGGCTGCTGAGTGGGGTGGCGAGCAGGCACACGAGCAGGGCTGCGATGCGCCCCATCGATGAGTTGAATGTGAACATGTTTTGCTAGTCCCTGAAGAGGGCGCCAGTCTAGGACGCGGCGGCGTAGGTGCCACCGGCACTTCCCCTGTCCCCCTCACTCGTTCCGGTGACCGCGTTCGAAGCGCTTCTCGGCCGGCTCGAAATGGCGGATCAGCACGTGCGAGGCGATGTTGATGCCGATGCCGCCGAACAGCGCCGGCAGCAGGTAGAGCGCCGTCGACAGCTCCGACGCGAAGATCGCGTCGTCGACCAACCAGACGGTTCCCTGTGCCTCCCTCCTCAGCAGCTGGAGCAGGTAGACATCGAGCCCGGCGAGCACGACCAGGCTGATCGCGAACATCATCAGCGCCGCGGGAGACACGGCGCGCCGCGCCCAGAGCCAGCGGTAGATCGCAAAGGGCAGCACGGTCGAGAACAGCACCAGCAGCCAGAACTCGGACTGCGTGAAGACGGAATTGTTCATGCCGCGCAGTCTATCGAGCGACTGTTTCCGGACAGCCGCTCGATCGACCCCGATCAGCGCGGGCTCAGGCGGCCGCGCGCCACTGCGTCATCAGCCCCGCCCACTTCGCGCGCGCCGCGACGAGGTGGCGGTGCTTGACGTGGCCGTAGCCGCGGATCTCCTCGGGGATGCGCGCGATGTCCACGGCCAGCGGCAGGCGTTCGGCGCTGAGCCCCTTGGCCAGGATCTCTTCGATGCTGTCCTTGTACTCGCCGATCAGCGCGCGCTCGGTCTTGCGCTCCTCGGTGTAGCCGAACACGTCCAGCGCGCCGCCGCGCAGGCCCTTCATCTTGGCCAGCAGGCCGAAGGCCGGACGGATCCAGGCGCCCATCTGCTGCTTGACCAGCTCGCCCTTGGCGTTCTTTTTCGCCGTCAGCGGCGGGGCCAGGTGGTGCACCAGCTTGTAGTCGCCCTCGAACTGCGCGGCGATCTTGTCGGTGAAGCTCTTGTCGGTGTGCAGGCGGGCGACCTCGTACTCGTCCTTGTAGGCCATCAGCTTGAACAGGTAGCGGGCGACCGCCTCGGTCAGCTTCGTGCCCGGACCGAGCTTGGCCTCGGCCGCGCGGACCTTGTCGATGAAGGCCTTGTACTGGGCAGCGTAGGCCGCGTCCTGGTAGCCGGTGAGGAAGTCCACGCGCTTGGCGACGATCTCGTCGACGCCCGGGCGCTTGACGATCTGGATCACCTGCCGGGCCGCGAACAGGCCCTGCACCGCGGCCAGATCGACGGCGCAGCGGCGGCCCCATTCGAAGGCGGCCTTGTTGTTGTCGACCTGCACATTGTTCAGCTCCATCGCACGCGTCAGCGCGTCGTAGGAGAGCGGCACGCGGCCCTGCTGCCAGGCGTAGCCGAGCATCAGCGGGTTGGTGTACAGCGAGTCGCCGAGCAGCTTCACGGCCACTTCCTCGGCATCGAACATGCCCAGGTGCTCGCTGCCGACGGCCTTGGCCACGGCGCTCTCGCAGGCGGCGCCCGGGAAGCTCCAGTTCGCGTCGTTGACGAGGCTTGCCGTCGGCGAGCCGTGCGTGTTCAGCGCGACGAAGGTGCGGCCTTCGCGCATCACCGCCAGCGTGGTCTTGTTCGCCGCGACGATCGAGTCGCAGGCGATCACCAGATCGGCTTCCGCCGTGCCGACCTTGGTGCAGTAGATGTCGTCCTCGCGGTTGGCGATCTGGATGTGGCTCCAGGTCGAGCCGCCCTTCTGCGCCAGGCCCGCGGCGTCCTGCGTGATCACGCCCTTGCCTTCGAGGTGGGCGGCCATGCCCAGCAGCTGGCCGATGGTGATGACGCCGGTGCCGCCGACGCCGGCGACCACGATGCCCCAGGCCTGTTCGGCGTTGGGCACCACCGGCATCGCGATCGGCGGCAGCGAGGCGTCGAAGGGGCTGATGCGCTTGTCCTTCTTCGGCTTCTTCAGCTCGCCACCCTCGACGGTGACGAAGCTCGGGCAGAAGCCCTTCACGCAGGAGTAGTCCTTATTGCAGGTGTTCTGGTTGATCTGGCGCTTGCGGCCGAAATCGGTCTCCAGCGGCTCGACCGACAGGCAGTTCGACTGCACCGAGCAGTCGCCGCAGCCCTCGCAGACCAGCTCGTTGATGACGACGCGCTTGGCCGGGTCCACCAGCTTGCCGCGCTTGCGGCGGCGGCGCTTCTCGGTGGCGCAGGTCTGGTCGTAGATGATGACGCTGGTGCCCTTGATCTCGCGGAACTCGCGCTGGATGTCATCCAGCTTGTCGCGGTGATGGACCTCGACGCCGGCCAGCAGCGAGACGCCGTTGTACTTGCCCGGCTCGTCGGTCACGATGCACAGCTTGCTCACGCCCTCGGCCGTCACGCTCTGCATGATCTGCATCACGCTGTGGCCTTCCGGCCGCTCGCCGACCTGCTGGCCGCCGGTCATCGCGACCGCGTCGTTGTAGAGGATCTTGTAGGTGATGTTCACGCCCGCGGCGATGCTCTGGCGGATCGCCAGCAGGCCGCTGTGGAAGTAGGTGCCGTCGCCCAGGTTGGCGAAGATGTGCTTCTCGTTCGTGAAGGCCGATTGGCCGACCCAGGGCACGCCCTCGCCGCCCATCTGCGTGAAGGTGGCCGTGTTGCGGCCCGGCATCCAGCTGACCATGTAGTGGCAGCCGATGCCCGCGACGGCGCGCGAGCCCTCGGGCACGCGCGTGGAGGTGTTGTGCGGGCAGCCGGAGCAGAACCAGGGCGTGCGGTCGGCGCCGCCGGCGGTCTGCTCTTCGGTCTTGAGCGATTGCTCCTTGGCGTCGATGATCGCGATGCGCGCATCCAGGCGGGCCTGCACGTCGGCGTCCACGCCCAGCTTCTTCAGGCGCTTGGCGATCGCGCGGGCGATGATGGCCGGGGTCAGGTCGGCCTGCGGGCGCAGCAGCCAGTTCTTGCTCGGGTTGGGCAGGCTCCATTCGCCGCCGGAGTTGTCGCCATCGATCTCGTCGAACTTGCCCAGCACGTTCGGGCGCACGTCGGAGCGCCAGCCGTACAGCTCTTCCTTCAGCTGGTATTCGATCATCTGGCGCTTCTCTTCGACGACCAGGATCTCCTTCAGTCCGGTGGCGAAGTCGCGCGTGATCGTGGCTTCCAGCGGCCACACGACGTTGACCTTGTGCAGGCGAATGCCCAGGCGCCGGCAGGTGTCGTCGTCCAGCCCCAGGTCGTGCAGCGCCTGGCGGGTGTCGTTCCAGGCCTTGCCGCTGGCCATGATGCCGAAGCGGTCATGGTCCGTGGAGATGACGTTGTAGTTCAGCTTGTTGGCACGGATGTAAGCCAGCGCGGCGTACCACTTGTAGTCCATCATCCGCGCTTCCTGCTCCAGCGGCGGATCGGGCCAGCGGATGTGCAGGCCGCCCGGCGGCATCTGGAAGTCTTCCGGCAGGATGATGTTGACGCGGTCCGGGTCCACGCTCACCGAGGCGGACGATTCGACGATCTCCTGGATCGTCTTCATGCCCGACCACAGGCCCGAGTAGCGGCTCATCGCGAAGGCGTGCAGGCCCATGTCCAAAATGTCTTGCACGCTGGTCGGGAAGAACACCGGGAAGCCCACGGCCTTGAACACGTGGTCGCTCTGGTGGGCGGCGGTGGAGCTCTTGGCGATGTGGTCGTCGCCGGCGATGGCGATCACGCCGCCGTGCTTGCTGGTGCCGGCCATGTTGGCGTGCTTGAACACGTCGATGCAGCGGTCAACACCCGGCCCCTTGCCGTACCACATGCCAAACACGCCATCGAACTTGTTCTTCTCGGGGAACAGGTCCAGCTGCTGCGAGCCCCAGACGGCAGTGGCGCCCAGTTCCTCGTTGACGCCCGGCTGGAACACGATGTGCTGCGCCGCCAGGTGCTTCTTGGCCTGCATCAGCGCCTGGTCGTAGCCGCCCAGCGGGGAGCCGCGGTAGCCGCTGATGAAGCCGGCGGTGTTCAGCCCGCCGATAGCGTCGCGGGTGCGCTGCAGCATCGGCAGCCGCACGAGGGCTTGCACGCCGCTCATGAAGGCGCGGCCGGCGTCCAGCGCGTACTTGTCGTCCAGCGTGACCTTTTCTAGGGCGCGCAGGATGTGTTCGGGCAGAGGGGCGTTCATCGGGCTGGGACTCCTGGAGTTGGCGGGCGGGTGCACAGGCGCTTGTGGCGCCGCACCCTGCTGGCGGACGCGGTACGGCCGAGGCTGAAGTTTAGGGAAATGTGCGCGATCGGTCCTTTCTCATTTCGCTCGATATCGGAGCTTTGAGCAAGCTTGTTTCTGGAAAATGGACGAGAATTCTGATTCGTATCGATTTTCAGCGATTTAGGGCAAACCATGACAAGGCAAACGACCGCGCCGCCGTCCGAGGACGGCACTCCGGGCGAGGGGCTCGACCGCTATCACATCGCGATCCTGGCCGAGTTGCAACGGGAGGCGCGGCTTTCCAACGCCGAGTTGGCCGCGCGCATCGGCCTGTCCACCGCGCCCACCTGGCGCCGCGTGCGCTGGCTGGAGGAGCAGGGCTACATCACCGGCTACCGGGCCGAGATCGACCGCCGCAAGGTCGGCCTGGGCGTGCTGGCCTTTGTGCGGGTGGACGCCGAGCGCAGCGCCGGCAGCGCCACGCGCGGGCTGGAGGAGGCGATCCGCCAGCTGCCCGAGGTCATCTCCTGCCACTACATCTCCGGCACCGGCACCTTCGAGCTGCAGGTCATGTCGACCGACCTCGACGCCTTCTCGCGCTTCTCGATCGACACGCTCTTGAACCTGCCCAACGTGAAGGACATCCACACCAGCTTCTCGCTCGGCGAGATCAAGGCGGGTGCGGCGCTGCCGCTGGGCCACCTGCAGCCTGCGGTACGCTGAGTCGATGTCTTCTTCCACAGAGCACCGCCTGCCGCTGCCGCACATCCTGCTTGCCGTGGCCGTCGTGGCCGTGTGGGGTAGCAACTTCGTCATCATCAAGATCGGCCTGCAGCACCTGCCGCCGCTGCTGTTCGCGGCGCTGCGCTTCTCGCTGGCCTTCCTGCCGGCGGCGCTGTTCCTGCGCCGGCCGCCGGTGCCCTGGAGCAACCTGGCCGCCTACGGCTTGCTGATCGGCAGCGGGCAGTTCGCGCTGCTGTTCCTGGCGATGCGCAGCCAGATCTCGCCGGGCCTAGCCTCGCTGGTGATCCAGACGCAGGTGTTCTTCACCTTGCTGCTGGCGATGCGCCTGGCCAACGAGCGCGTGCGCGGCTTCCAGTGGCTGGCGCTCGCCCTGGCCGCTGCCGGGCTGGGCGTGATCGTCGTCCATACCGACGGCAGCACCACCCCGCTCGGCCTGGCGATGGTGCTGGCCGCCGCCTTCTGCTGGGCCTGCGGCAACATCGTCGGCAAGAGGGCCGGGACGGTGAACATGCTGGCCTACGTCGTCTGGAGCAGCCTGTTCGCAGCGCCACCGCTGATCGCGCTGGCGCTGCTGGTCGAGGGCCCGGCGCGGGTCTGGCAGGGGCTGGGCCAGGCCGATGCGGCGACCTGGGGCGCCGTGCTGTGGCAGACCGTCGGCAATGCCTTCTTCGGCTACGGCGTCTGGGGCTGGCTGCTGGCGCGCCACCCGGCGCCGACGATCGTGCCGATGGCGCTGCTGGTGCCGGTGTTCGGCATGAGCAGCTCGGCGCTGCTGCTGGGCGAGTCGCTGCCTGGCTGGAAGCTCGGCGCCGCCGCGTTGGTGATGGCCGGCCTGGCGCTGAACCTCTTGTGGCCGCGGATCCGTCAATGGCGCGCCGCGGCCTGATCGCGCTGATGCTGTCGCTGGCCGCGGTCAGTGCGGCAGCGCTGCAGCCGGCGCCGGCTTCGCGCATCTCGCGCGAGGCCGAGATCACGAGCTGCCTCGCCGGCGAGATCCGCACCTGGGGCGACGGCCAGGACGGGCCGGCGATCGGGCCCGGCCTGCAGCTTGTCTATGACCCAGCCGGAGCGCCACCCTGGTTCACGCCAGCGCAGGTCACCGAGGCGCTGCGCCGCGCGGCCGAGGCCTGGGCGCCTTGCGGCGTGCCGGTGCAGCTCGGCGGCGCTGCGGCATCCGGCCCGGGCCGCGTGCTGGTGCGCTGGGACGACCCGGGCGCGCGCGGCAATTTCGGCCTCGCCGACGTCGGCCGGCGCACCTTGTCTCTCGGCCCGGCTGCCTTCCGCCTGCTGAACGAACGCAACCCGCGCTACCCGGCCACGCAGACGCTGCAGATGGTGATCTCCCACGAGCTGGGCCACCTGCTGGGTCTGATGGCGCACTCGCGCCGCTGCGTCGACGTCATGAGTTACTACGACGACGGCAAGGGCAACCGCTGCGTGGCGCGCGACATGAGTCTGCTGAAGACTGTGCCCGAGTACCGCTCGGCGCTGCCGACCGCCTGCGATCTTGAACGCTGCCGTGCGGCGAACGGGCGTTAGCCGGGTCTTCTCATGAGGAAGCGCTCACTCAGCTCGAAGTAGTCCGCCGGTCCGCCGCCGCGCAGCACCGGCCGCGCGGCGGCGGTGTCGTAGCGGCCATCGACGAGCAGGCGCTGGTCGATGTGCACGCCGACGACCTCGCCCAGCGTCAGCCAGGTATTCGTCGCGTCGCCGGCGGCGCCCTGCAGCCGAATGATCTGGCTGACGCGGCATTCGAAACTCACCGGGCTGGCGGCCACGCGCGGCACCGAGACGACCCGCGATGGTGCCGTCGCCAGGCCCGCCAGCGCGAACTCGTCCACCTCCGGCGGCACCGCCGCACAGCTCTGGTTCATCGGCTCCGCCAGTTCGCGCGTCACCAGGTTCCAGACGAACTCGCCGCTCGCGCGGCAATTGCGCAGCGTGTCCTTCTCGCCGATGCTGGCGAAACCGACGATCGGCGGCGTGTAGTTGAAGCCGTTGAAGAAGCTGTACGGCGCCAGGTTCAGCACGCCGCTGGCGGGATCCTGCGTCGCGATCCAGCCGATCGGCCGCGGGCCGACGATTGCGTTGAACGGGTCGTGCGGCAGGCCGTGGCCCGAGCGCGGTTCGTAGAAGTGAAACTCGGTCATAAGGTCGGGAATCAGCAGCGTATGCTGGCATCCATGAAGGCTCGAATTGCCGCCATTCTCGTCCTGACCCTGCTGTGGCCGGCGGCGCGTGCCGCGTCGCCGTCGCCGCCGGCTGCTGGCAACCTGCTTGTCGAGCTGCGCTGGGTGCAGTCCAGCGTCAGCGGCGCGGCGTTGGCCGGCCTGCGCGATGGCGCGGTCGTGGTCGGCACCGCGGGTTCGGTCGGCACGCGGCCCGGCGGGACGACGCTTAGCACCGCGCCCAGTTCCGAGGCCGTCGAGCCGCAGCCGCTGCGCGTCGTGGTGATGAACGGCAAATCCGCCAGCGTCAGCATGACCGAGCAGCAGCCGACCGAATGGCTGGACTACGGCGTCGAGTTGTCGCCGGGCGGCCGCGGCGGCGGCAACTCGCCGTCGTCCGCCAAGGTCTATGCCGCGCCGCGCAGCGGCACCGTCGAGCGCAGTCGCGGCTTTGTCGTCACGCCGCGCTGGCCCGGCGGCAAGCAGCGCGTCCAGGTCGAGCTGAAGGCCTACCGCCCGCAGGGCGGGGAGGGCGGCGCGGGCGGCCAAGCGCAGGTCTACAGCACCGTTGCGGTGGCGATGGGCGACTGGATCACCGTCGCGAGATCTGGCGGAAACCTGCGGCCCGCTGAGCGCGGCGTGGTGAGCAGCCGCGATGCCGAGCCGCAGACGAGTCGCGAGCTGCAACTGCGGGTGAGCCTGGCGCCTTGAATCGGGCCTGTGGCTGACGTGGCCGCCACGGCCGATCGCCTAGACTCGCCTCCCGTCGCGTGTCCTTCACACTCATGGCCACCAAGAAACCCAGGCTCAGCGTGGCGGCGATCCGCCGGGGCCGCACGAACCGCCGCAATCCGACCCTGACCGAGCATGCGGCGCAGATCCTGCCGTACCGCGGCCTGGGCAGTGGCATTCCCCGCGCATTGGGCGAGTGGCCGCGGATCGAGTTGCTCGATGACGTGCCGGGCAACCAGTTCAGCGCTGTGGCGCAGCGGCCGGTGAGCGACCCAATTCCCGATCCAGTGAGCGACCCAGTCGACCAGCTGCTGCAACTGCTGCGTCCCGGCCCTTTGTCGCCAGCCGCTCTGCTTGCCGCGCTGGGCCTAAAGCACCGCCAGAGTTTCCGCACGCGCTACCTGCGGCCCGCCCTGGCATCTCAATGGATCGAAATGACGCTGCCGGACACGCCGAACAGCCGGCTGCAGCGCTACCGCCTGACACCGACAGGCCGCGCGCGCGCCGAATCAGACAACAACACGAAGAGAGAGGACTGACATGTTTCATCGCCCGCTGCTCGCCGCCCTGGCCCTGCTGGTTTCCATTGCCGCTCCCGCACGCGTCGGGCCGGCCGATGCGCTCTTCGCCGGCAAGCCACAGGCCTTCGTGCGCAAGGCCGATACAAAGGGCGAGGCAAAAGTCGTCGGCGCCTATGTGCCGAACTGGGAGCCGTCCTCGCTGCTGGACCGCATCAAGCCCGGCAGCGTGACGCACCTGCTCTATGCCTTCGCGCGCATCTGCGGCCCGGGGCAGCTGGAGAAGGATGCCGAGGTCTGCACCGGCAAGGCGGAGTTCGAGCTGGCCAGTGGCCCGCGCGAGGCCGAATTCGACGCGGCCTTCCTGCGCCTGAAGCAGCGCATGCCGGAGGTGAAGGTGGTGGCCTCGGTCGGCGGCTGGGGCGGCTCCGATCCCTTCTTCCACATTGCCAACGATCCGGCGCGGCGCGCGGTGTTCGCGGCCTCGGTCGTGCGCTTCCTGCGTGAGCATCCGGGCTTCGACGGCGTGGACATCGACTGGGAGCATCCCGGCGACAACGGCGCGGCCAACGGCGTCAAGCTGGGCAGCCCGGACGACGGCCAGGGCTATGCGGACCTGATGGACGACCTGCGCGCCGCCATCGACGGCTTGGGCCGCGAGAACGGCCGGCGCTATCTGGTCACGACGGCGGTCAACCCGTCGAAGGCCATCGTCGGCCGCATCAACTTCCGCCAGGCGGCGCGGGCGCTGGACCTGGTGTTCATGATGACTTACGACTTCTACGGCCCCTGGACGAAGACGATCGGCAATCACACGGCGCTGCTGCCCAGCGCGCCCGGCGCGGACGACAGCCTGGACAGCGCCGTGCACAACTTCACCGCGGCCGGCGTGCCGGCCTCGAAGCTGGTGGCCGGCGTGGCGATGTACAGCCGCGGCTTCTCCGGCGTCGGCAAGCCGGTCACCGGCGTGCCGCGCAAGGCGGACTTCCCGGCCGGCGGCGACGGCTCAATCGTCTACCGCGAGCTGGCCCCGCAGGCGATCGGCCCGCGCGGGCAGGGCGCGGGCGGCTATCGCGTGCACTTCGACCGGGTCACGCAGTCGTACAGCCTGTGGAACCCGGCGACGCAGGTCTTCATCGGCTACGACGATCCGCGCGCCGTGCTGGCCAAGGGCCGCTACGTGCTGAAGCACGGCCTCGCCGGCATCTTTGCCTGGGAGCTGAGCCAGGACAACGGCGACCTGCTGAACGCGATGAACCTTGGCGTCGGCGAGGTGCCGCAGCGCTGAGCGGCGAAGCTTCAAGGAACGCTGAACGCCAGCTCCCGCTGAGCCTTGTTTCCCGAGAAATCGCTGGCGATCACGCGCAAGGTGTAGCGGCCAGAGGGCAAGGCGGGCAGCGCGCCGAGCCGGTAGACGAAGCGCGTGGCGGCGCTGCCCTGCACGGTGATGCCGCTGCCCGGCATGTAGAGCCGTTCCACCGCGTCCTCATCCGGCGGCAGCCTGTCGAAGCGGATCGCCTCGCGCGGCTTCTCGAAGCCCGCGAGCGGCTGGCCGGCGGCGTCGAGTAGCTGGAACTGCAGCGCATAGAAGCCCAGGCGCCGACGCGCCTCGTTGCCATCCACCTGGTCGAAACCTTCGGCCAGCATCTCGCCGTCCTGGCCGATGCTCACGCCGTCGAGCGTGGGTGCCACGTGGTCCGCGAAGCCGGTGAGGTTCAAGAGCAGCGGATTGCGTTGCGCGCCCGCTGCGCCGAGCTGCAGGTGCACGTGGGCCATCGGGTTGATGGTGCCCAGCACGTCGCCTACCTTGATGGCCGTGCCGCGGCGCACGCGCATGCGCAGCAGGCGCCCGCGCGCATCCAGCACAGGCACGAAGCGCTTGGGGTCGAGCATCCGGTTGCCCGCGCTGCGGCCCACGCGCATGTGGACATAACCCAAATCATCGACTGACAGCGTCTCGCCCATTGTGCCGAAGCCGCTGGCCGCCAGAGGGCTCAGCACGCGTGCGTCGGCGATGGCAAGGACGGGTTGGCCCACGTCGCCGCGGATGTCCAGGCCGGCGTGCAGATGGTCGAGCTTCTCGTGCCGCGTGGCACGCACCTCGCCCAGCGTGCCCACGACCTCGTGCGGGCTGCGCTGCGGCACCAGGGGCCAGCGGCCGCGGGTGTCGGGCAGCGGCGCGTTGCTCGCCGGGCCGATGGCCTCGTTCGTCGAATGCTCGACGATCTGGTGCACGCGATGGCCGGCCGCGTCGCTGACGGCCAGGCGCTGGCGCTTCGCATCGAGCGCCAGGGCCGCGGGCCGGGCGAGGCGCGTGTGCGTGGCTTCGAGCACGCGCAGCAGCGAGCCGTCGGGCTGCAGCGCCAGCACGCGCCCGCGCGCGGCCACGGCGATGAACACGCGGCCATCGGGCGCCACGGCCACGGCCAGCGGCCGGTAGAAGTCGTCGCCGGGATTCTTCGGGTCGCGCCGCAGCACCGTCACCAGCTCGCCCTGCGGCGTCAGCTTGCGCAGCGCGTCGTTGCCGGTGTCGGCGATCCAGAGATTGCCTTCGCCGTCGATGGCCAGGCCCAGCGGTGTGTCCAGCCGCGCGGTCTCGCCGTGGCCATCCTTCCAATCGGGCTGGGCGCTGCCCGCCACGGTGGAGACGCGGCCATCGGGCGCGATGCGGCGGATGCGGTCGTTGAAGCTGTCGGCCACCAGCACATTGCCGTCCGCGTCCAGCGCCACGGCCATCGGCATGTCGAACTGCGCCTGCTGCCCCGCGCCATCGCGCCAGCCGGGCCGGCCGCTGCCGGCCAGCACGTGGATCGCACCATCGGGCGTGATGCGGACGATGCGATGGTGGCCGGTGTCGGCCACGACCAGCGCGCCTTGCGCATCGATGGCCAGGCCCGAGGCGAAGGCCAGTTCGGGCGAGTCGACGAAGACCGTCAAGGCACCGTCGGCCGCGATGCGCAGGATGCGATGGTCGTCGGCCACGTAGAGCGTGCCATCGGCCGCGTAGGCCAGGCCGTACGGGTCGGCGAGCGTGGCGGCGGTGCCGTCGCCGGCCAGCAGCTGAACGGTGGCGGCGCTGGCGGGCAGAGCGGGGGGTGGCGGTGGTGCGACAGGAGCGGTGGGAGCGGAAGCCGGGTCTTGTGCAAGGGGCGGGGCGGGCGTGTCGTGGCAGGCGGTGAGCAGCAGAAGGGTCAGGGCAATCAGGGCAATCCATTTCATGGGCCGCTATCGTAGTGACCCACAATCGCCCCCGATGCCTCTTCGTCGCCGCCATCTGTTGTTGAGTGCCCTGCCGGCCGTGCTGCCGGCTGTACTGCCGGCACACGCGCAGACGCCGCGCCGCACGCTGGTGCAGGCCATGGCCATCGACGACATGATCTCGCTGGACCCGGCCGAGAATTTCGAGATCACCGGCAGCGAGCTGATCGGCAATCTGTACGAGCGGCTGGTGCAGTTCGATCTCGACGATCCAAGCCGGCTCAGCGGCCAGCTGGCCGAGCGCTGGACCGTGAGTGCGGACGGCCGCGGCTACGACTTCCGCCTCCGCGAGGGCCTGCGCTTTGCCTCCGGCAACCCGCTCACCGCGGCCGAGGTCGTGTACTCCTTGCAGCGCGCGGTGCGGCTGAACAAGACGCCGGCCTTCATCCTCACGCAACTGGGCTGGAGCGCCGCCAACGTGGCGCAGAGGGTGAGGCAGACCGGCCCGCTGACCTTGTCCCTGAGCGTGCGCGAAGCCTTCGCGCCGAGCTTCGTGCTCAATTGCCTCAGTTCCACCGTGGCCTCCATCGTCGATCAGCGCGCGCTGCAGGCCAGGCCCGAGGGCTGGCTGCGCCGCAACAGCGCGGGCTCGGCGCCCTGGGTGTTGCGTGACTGGCGCGCCGCCGAGATCGTCGTGCTGGACCGCAACGAGGCCTACTACGGCGCCAAGCCCCGCATCGAGCGCGCGATCTACAGCCACGTCAAGGAATCGAGCATGCAGCGGCTGATGCTGGTGCGCGGCGACGTGGACGTGGCGCGCAACCTGTCGCCGCAAGACATCACCGCGCTGGCCGCTAACCCGCAAATCAAGCTGACCCGTATCGCCAAGGGCACGGTCTACTACATCAGCCTCAACCAGAAGAACGCCTACCTGGCCCGGCCCGAGGTGCGCGAGGCCTTCAAGTGGCTGGTGGACTACGAGGCGCTGGGCACCACCTTGATCCAGGGCATCGGCCGGCCGCACCAGAACTTCCTGCCCCACGGCCTGCTGGGCGCCAGCGACGCGGCGCCCTACAGGCTGGACGTGGCGCGTGCCAAGGCGCTGCTGGCCAAGGCCGGCCTGCCCGAGGGCTTCCAGGTGACGATGGACGTGCGCAGCAGCCAGCCCGTGCAGGGCATCGCCGAGGCGGTGCAGCAGTGGGCCGGCCGCGCCGGCATCCGGATCGAGATCCTGCCCGGCGATGGCAAGCAGACGCTGACCCGCTACCGCGCCCGCAAGCACGACCTCTACATCGGCGAGTGGGGCGCCGACTACTGGGATCCGCACACCAATGCCGACACCTTCGCCCGCAACCCCGACAACAGCGACGGCGCGGCCCAGCAGCCGCTGGCCTGGCGCAATGCCTGGGCGATCCCGCAACTGACGCGCGAGACCGATGCCGCGCTGCTGGAGCGCGACACCGCCCGCCGCGCGGCCGATTACGAGCGGCTGCAGGCGCAGTTCCGCGAGCAGAGCCCCTTCGTGATGATCTACCAGCAGCAACAGGTGGCGGCAGCGCGCGCGGGCGTCGAGGGCCTGCGGCTCGGGCCCACGTCGGACACCACCTTCCTCGCGCCGGTGAGCAAGCGATGATGAGGAAATTCGCGGGGCTCGTCGCCAGTCTGCTGCTAACCGTGATCGGCCTGCTGGCCGTGACCTTCCTGATCGGTCGCGTGGTGCCCACCGATCCGGCGCTCTCGGTGGCCGGCGACCGCGCCACCGCCGCGCAGCTGGCGGCGGTGCGCGAGGACCTGGGCCTGAACCGGCCGCTGTACGTCCAGTTCGGCCGTTATGTGGCGGCGGTGGCGCAGGGCGACCTGGGTGCCTCGCTGTTGACCGGCAATGCGGTGACGAGCGATATCGCGCGCGTCTTCCCGGCTACGCTGGAGCTGGCCACCGTGGGCATCGTCTTCGGCGCCGCCATCGGCATTCCGCTGGGCGTGTGGGCGGCCGTGCGGCGCGGGCGGCTGGCGGACCAACTCGTGCGGCTGATGGGCCTGGTGGGCTATTCGGCGCCGATCTTCTGGCTGGGGCTGATGGCGCTGGCGCTGTTCTACGCGCGGCTGGGCTGGGTGGGCGGCCCCGGGCGCATCAACGTGGGCTTCCTGTACAGCGTCGAGGCGCGCAGCGGCCTGATGCTGCTCGACTGCCTGCTGGCCGGCGACTGGGAAGCCCTGCGAAGCGCCGCCTCGCACCTGGTGCTGCCGGGCGCGCTGCTGGGCTATTTCTCGCTGGCCTACATCAGCCGCATGACGCGCAGCTTCATGCTCAAGGAGCTCTCCGCCGAGTACGTGGTGGCTGCGCGCGCCAAGGGCCTCAGCGAGGCGCGCATCGTCTGGCGCCACGCGCTGCGCAACGCGGCCGTGCCCCTGCTCACCGTCGTGGCGCTCAGCTATGCCGGCCTGCTCGAAGGCTCGGTGTTGACCGAAACCGTGTTCTCCTGGCCGGGCCTGGGCCAGTACATCACCAACGCGCTGCAGAGCGCCGACATGAACGCCGTGCTGGGCGGCACCTTGGTGGTGGGCGCGGTGTTCATCGGCATCAACCTGCTCAGCGATCTGCTCTACCGCTGGCTGGACCCGAGGACGCGGTGATGGTGATAAAGAGCCCGCAGTTCCATGCTCGACTGCATCGCGCCGGCGAGGCCTGGCAGGTCTTCGCGCGCAACCGGCTCGCGCTCGTCGGCCTGGGCCTGGTCCTGCTGCTGGCCGTGCTGGCGCTGCTCGCGCCCTGGCTCGCACCCTTCGATCCCACGCAGGGCGAGCTGCTCAGCACCCGCCTGCTGCCGCCTTCCGGCACGCACTGGATGGGCACCGACGACCAGGGGCGCGACATCCTCTCGCGCCTGCTCTGGGGCTCGCGCATCACGCTCTTCATCGTCGTGCTGGTGGCCGTGCTGGCCGCGCCGATCGGCCTGGCCGTGGGCACGGCGGCCGGCTTCTTCGGCGGCTGGGTCGATCAGCTCCTGATGCGGCTGACGGACATCTTCCTGGCCTTCCCGCGGCTGATCCTTGCCCTCGCCCTGGCCGCCGCGCTTGGCCCCGGCATCGAGAACGCCGTACTGGCGATCGCGATCACCTCCTGGCCGCCCTATGCGCGCATCGCGCGGGCCGAGACGCTCTCGATCCGCCAGGCCGACTACATCGCCGCCATCCGGCTGGCCGGTGCCTCGAACCGCCGCATCCTGTTCGGCCACGTGATGCCGCTGGCCCTGCCTTCGCTGATCGTGCGCGTGACCCTGGACATGGCCGGCATCATCCTCACCGCCGCGGGCCTGGGCTTCCTCGGCCTCGGCGCGCAGCCGCCTTCGCCCGAATGGGGCGCGATGATCGCCGCGGGCCGCGCCTACGTGCTGGACCAATGGTGGGTGGCAGCGGGCCCCGGCGTGGCCATCTTCGTGGTGAGCCTGGCCTTCAACCTGCTCGGCGATGGCCTTCGCGACGCGCTCGATCCAAAGGGGAGCGACTGATGCTTGAAGTGCAGAACCTGCGCGTCAGCTACCCGTCCCGCGACGGCGGTTTGATCGAGGCGGTGCGTGGCGTGTCCTTCTCGCTGGGCCGCGAGCGGCTGGCCATCGTCGGCGAATCGGGTTCGGGCAAGTCGCAGACCGGCCGGGCGATCCTGGGCCTGTCGGCGCCGGGCGCGATCGTCACGGCCGATGCGCTTCGCTTCAACGGCACCGAGCTGCTGCGCTGCAGCTCGGCCGAGCGCCGCCGCCTGCGCGGGCGCAGCATCGCGATGGTGCTGCAGGATCCCAAGTACTCGCTGAACCCGGTGATGCGCATCGGCGAGCAGATCGCCGAGACGCTGTGCGCGCATCGCTCGGTGAGCCGCACGGAAGCGCAGCGGCGCGTGCTGCAGGCGCTGGCCGACGTCGCCATCGCCGACCCGGAACGCGTGGCGAAACTCTACCCGCACGAAGTCTCCGGCGGCATGGGCCAGCGGGTGATGATGGCGATGATGCTGATCGCCGAGCCCGAGCTGCTGATCGCCGACGAGCCGACCTCGGCGCTCGACGTCACCGTGCAGCTGCAGGTGCTGGCCATCCTCGACGAGTTGGTCAGGCGCCGTGGCATGGGCCTCATCTTCATCTCGCACGACCTGCGCCTCGTCTCCAGCTTCTGCGATCGCATCCTCGTGATGTATGCCGGCCGCGTCGTCGAGGAGATCGAGGCGACGAAGCTGCACGAGGCGAAGCACCCGTACACGCGGGGCCTGCTGGACTGCCTGCCGCGGCTCGGCGCGCCGCGCCATCCGCTGCCGACCTTGCAGCGCGAGGAGGCCTGGAAATGATCGGCCTGAAGGTCGAGGGGCTGCAGGTGCGCTTCGGTGACTTCACCGCCGTGCACGAGCTCGGCTTCGAAGTCGCGCCGGGCGAGAGCTTCGGCCTCGTCGGCGAATCGGGCTCGGGCAAGTCCACGGTGCTGCGCGCGATCTGCGGGCTGGCCCCGCATTCTCGCGGCACCTTCGCATTGACCGGCGAAGGCGAGCTGCCGGCGCCCGGCAGCAAGGCCTTCCGCCGCCGCGTGCAGATGGTGTTCCAGGACCCCTATGGTTCGCTGCACCCGCGCCAGACGGTGGACCGCATGCTGGCCGAGCCGCTGGCGATCCATAGCATCGGCGATGCGGAACGACGCATCACGGCGATGCTCGACGCCGTCGGCCTCGGTAGCGCTTTCCGCTTCCGCTACCCGCACCAGCTTTCGGGCGGCCAGCGCCAGCGCGTCGCCATCGCCCGCGCGCTGATCCTGGAGCCCGAGCTGCTGCTGCTGGACGAGCCCACCTCGGCGCTCGACGCTTCGGTGCAGGCCGAGGTGCTGAACCTGCTGGAGGCGCTGCGTCGCGAGCGCGGCCTGAGCTTCCTGATGGTCAGCCACGACCTGGCGGTGGTCACGCACCTGTGCGAGCGGCTGATGGTGATGCGCCAGGGCCGCGCGGTCGAGACGCTGGCCGCGCCGGCGCTGGCCCGCGGCGAGGTGGCGGCGGACTACACGCGCGAGCTGATGAAGGCCTCGGCGGGTTTCGTACGAGCCTGAGCGAAACCGGCCTATCCTTGCGGCCGGAGGATAGACGTCCATGAAGTTGATAGACGCTGCCAGCGTTCGACGCGCGCTGGCCTTCAAGCCGCTCGCCGCTGCGCTCGAAACGATGTGGGTCACCGGCTGCGAGCAGCCGCCGCGCCACGTCCACCCGGTCGGCCGTGACCTCACGATGCTGATCATGCCGGCCTGGCAGGCGGGCCGTTACCTCGGCGTCAAGCTGATCAACATCAATGCCGCCGCGCGCGGCATGCCGGGCCTGTTCGCCAGCTACACCCTGTTCGACGCGCAGACCGGCGTGCCGCTGGCCACCATCGACGGCACGGAGCTGACCGCGCGGCGCACGGCCGCCGTCTCGGCGCTGGCGGCCTCGAAGCTGGCGCGCCCCGACGCGGGCCGGCTGCTGGTGCTCGGCGCCGGCCGTGTCGCCGGCCTGCTGCCGCTGGCCTACAAGGCGATGTTCCCGGCGCTCGACGAGGTGATGGTCTGGGCGCGCCGGCCCGAGCAGGCGCTGGCCCTGGCCGAGCGGCTGATCGACGAGGGCCTGAACGCCCGCGCGGTGCCAGGTCTTGCCACCACCGTTCAGCAGGCCGACATCGTCTGCAGCGCCACCGCCGCGACCGAGCCGCTGGTGCACGGCGCATGGCTCGCGCCGGGCAGCCATCTGGACCTGGTCGGCAGCTTCACGCCGGCGATGCGCGAGGCCGACAGCGCCTGCTTCGGCGGCGGCGCCTCGGTGTGGGTGGACAGCGAGGAGGCGCTGGCCAAGAGCGGCGACCTGATCGTGCCGCTGCAGGATGGCGTGATCACCGGCGTGAACGGGACGCTGGCCGACCTGTGCCGCGACGGCCCGGGCCGCAAGACGGCGCAGGAGCGCACGGTGTTCAAGGCCGTCGGCACGGCGCTGGCGGACCTGGCCGCGGCGGTCCTGGTCTACGAATCCTCGTAGGCCCCGGCCTACGGGACGGCGGCGGCTCCACCGACATACCCGCCGCGGCACGCGGCCGACAGTGCTTGAGATCGAATGCCCCAAAGCGAGGCCGCCATGATCTACATCACCACCGCCGACAAGACCCAGCTCTACGTCAAGGACTGGGGCAGCGGACGCCCTGTGATCCTGATCCACGGCTGGCCCCTGTCCGCCGACTCCTGGGACGACCAGGCGATGATGCTGGCGGACGCAGGCTTCCGCGTGATCGCCTACGACCGGCGCGGCTTCGGCCGCTCCTCGCAGCCGTGGAGCGGCTATGACTACGACAGCCTCGCCGACGACCTGGCCGCGGTGATCGAGCGCACCGGCGCGACGGACGCGACGCTGGTCGGCTTCTCGATGGGCGGCGGCGAGGTGGCGCGCTACATGGCGCGCCATGCCGGGAAGAACGTGCGCCAGGTCGCGTTGATCGCCTCCGTCGTGCCCTGCATGCTGAAGTCGCCGAACAATCCGGACGGTGTCGAGCAGTCGGTGTTCGACGAGATGGCCCAAGGCATCCGCGAGGACCGCGCGAAGTTCTTCGCCGGCTTTTTCAAGGACTTCTTCGGCGTCGGCCTGGTCTCGCATCCGGTCAGCGAGCCGGTGCTCGACTGGGCCCGCGGCCTCGCGATGCAGGCGAGCCTGAAGGCCACGCTGGAATGCGCGGCGTCCTTCTCCACCACCGACTTCCGGCCCGACCTGGCCGCGATCAAGGTGCCGACGCTGATCATCCACGGCACCGCCGACAAGACCGTGCCGATCGACACCTCGGCCCGCGCCGCCGCGCGCGGCATCGCCGGCGCGCAGCTGATCGAGTACGAGGGCGCACCGCACGGCCTGTTCGCCACGCACAAGGACCGCCTCAGCAACGACCTGCTGAGCTTCCTGCAGCAGGGCGGCTGAGGGCGGCGACCGGCCCGGACAGGTGCCGAACGACTCATGTTCGGCAGGAACGCCGTCGTGCCGGCGTCATCGGCGCGCTCCAGACTTGACGGTTCCCGTCACCCGTCTGGAACCTGCACAATGAATCCGTTCGCCATCTCCCCGAGGCCCGTTCTCTTGGCCCTCGGCGCCGCCCTGCTGCTCGGCAGCCCCCTGGCGCAGGCCGCCAGCGACTGGTCGCTCGTCAGCGCCGATGTCTTCAAGGTGCCCGATGCCATCTACCGCACGCAGGGCATGACGACCGACGGCAGCAACCTGTACTTCGCCTGGCAGTTCGGCCTGGAAAAGACCGACATGGCCTACAACGTGGTCGCCAGCAACTCGTCGGCCGTGCCTTTCTCGTCGGGCATTCCGGACGCGCTGAGCGCGCAGGGCTACAACCACATCGGCGACATCGACCAGGCCAACGGCACGATCTACGCGAGCCTCGATTCGTCCACCTCCGGCTACAACACGCCCGCCGTTGCCCTCTACCGCGCCAGCGACCTCGGCTACACCGGCACCTACTTCACGCTGAACCCGCCGCACGGCACGCACGACGTCGCCAGCTGGGTGGCCGTCGATGCCGGCGCGAACCTGGCCTATGGCATGGCCTACGGCAATGCCACCGAGATGGCGGTCTACAACCTGAACGACTTCTCCTTCGTCAAGTACATCAGCCTGAGCCAGTCGATGGACCAGGTGCAGGGCGGCAAGATCTTCGGCGACTGGATGTACATGGCCTCGGACGATTCGTCCCGCTCGGTCTACCGCGCCAACCTGCTGACCGGGGCCGTCGAGACGCTGTTCAGCGTCAAGCAGCCCTATTCGCAGGAGGTCGAAGGCCTGGCCGTCACGGCCGACGCCGCCGGCAACCCGCTGATCAACCTGCTGGTGATCAACGATCCGAACAACAGCGGCCAGAACCTCGCCGACCCGGCGCTCAACGTCACGCTGTACCACTACGGCTTGGCCGCGGCAGTGCCGGAGCCCGGTACCGCGGCGATGGCGCTGGCCGGCCTGCTGGGTCTGGGCGGGCTGGTGCGTCGCCGTCGCGGCAAGGCCTGACACAAAGTCTCCGCCCTCAGCCCCAGTCGATCCGCGCGAACAGCCGCTGTAGCCGCTCGGCCTTGGCCGGGTTCAGCCGCGCGGCCCAGCCGATGCGGCCCTGCAGGTGGGCGCGCCAGTCGGCCCGGCCCTCGCGGTTCTGCGAGGCGGGCCCGAGGCGCACGCAGTTGTGCAGTACCGCCTTCAGCCGGTCGAACTCGTCGCGCGGCAGGTTTGTGCGCGTGTTGACGACGACGCCGCAGGCCGACTGCCGCTGCGAGGCCGGCTGGCAGCGGCTCTTGCGATGGTTCAGCGCGAAGCCTTCCTCCAGCGCGATGCGGCCGACCCAGGCCTCGACGCGCGCCGCCGCCGCGCGCAGCGAGGCCGGGCCCGAGAAGACCAGATCGTCGGCGTAGCGCGTGTAGCGTGCGCCGAGCGAGGTGGCCAGGCCCTGCAGCCGCAGGTCCAGCCCGAAGGCGCAGAGATTGGCGAGCGCCGGTGAGCTCGGCGCGCCCTGCGGCAGGTGCGGGTCGCGCAGCTTCTGCGCCTGCAGGAACGTGAGGCCGCCCTCGGCCCGCAGCCGCAGCAGCACGGGCTCCGGTGTCGCGACCGTGCACAGCGCCGTCAGCTCGCGCGCCACCGTCTGCGGGTAGCCAAGCGTCGCGAATAGCGCGTGGACGCGCGAGGCGCGCACGCTGGCGAAGAAGTCGCGCAGATCGAAGCGCAGCAGCACCGCCTGGCCCAGGTGCGCGCCCGCGTGGTCCAGCACCGAGCGGCCGCGCACGTAGCCGCAGGCCGCCTCGTGCGGCGGGATCGCGTCCAGCAGCCTCGTGAGCAAGCGCCGCTGCACCGCCTTCAGGTAGGGCTCGGGCACTTCCAGCAGCCGCCAACCGCCGCTGCGCTTGCGCAGCAGATGGCTGCGGTAGTGCTGCTCGCCCAGCGGCGTGCGGCGCCGCCAGGCGGCCGGGCGTGTCAGGCGCCAGAGGCCGGCCGGGCTCAGGGCTAGACCGGCGGCCAGCGCGCCGGCGTTTGGCCACGTGGGCAGCGCACAGGCCTGCAGGGCCAGTGGCGGCAGCGCCATCGGCGCGGCCTCGCGCAGCAGGTAGTGGCGCACGTAGGGCGGTGACTCGGCACCGGCCGCGGTGGCCTTGGTGAAGAGTTCGTCGCGCTCCACCAGCGTCGCCAGGCTGCGCGCTTCCAGCCGCAGCCACTGCAGGCGCGGCAGCGCCGCGCAGCGTGCGGCCAGCGGCCCGATCCACGGCGCCGGCACGTCGCCGAGGCAGCGGCGCATCCGTGCGGCCAGGCTGGCGGCGGACGGCGGCCCGGCGAGCATCGCGCGGGCGAGGGCGAGAGCAATCAGTCGGGCGGGACGGGTCATGGGGCTCGTCGAAGGTGCGGCGCGCCGTCCAAGCTGCGGGTGATGCATGAAGTGTCTGGCGCAGCGCGCCACCGGCTTCTTGCCTCGGAACTCCCTGTCAACCAGACGACCGCGGGGTAGCCCCGCGGCGCGAGGGCGCCGACGGATCGGTCCTTCGCTCGACCTTGGAAAGCGGCCGCCGGATGATCATAGGCGGCCCCGTCCATCGCCACTAAGATCCGCCGCATGAAGCTCGCGCTGATCGCCCATGACCACAAGAAGGACGACATGGTGGCCCTGGCCGCCGAGTTCCTCGACTACCTGAAGACCTGCCAGCTGATGGGCACCGGCACGACCGGAGGCCGCCTGAACAGCGAACTGGGCCTCGACGTCGAATGCCTGCTCAGCGGCCCGCTGGGCGGCGACCTGCAGATCGGCGCACGCCTGGCCGTCGGCGAGGTCGACGCGGTGATCTTCCTGCGCGACCCGATGACGCCGCAGCCGCACGAGCCCGACATCAACGCGCTGGTGCGCGCCTGCGACGTGCACGACGTGCCTTGTGCGACGAATCTGGCCGGCGCGCGGGTGATGCTGCGGGCCTGGTCGGCGGCGTGACCGAAGTTCGGCGATGACGGAGCCGAGACACCGCCTGTTTGCGCTCAGCGCCGAGCAGCAGCTGGACGCCGCACAGGCGCAGCGCATGCATCGCCTTGCCGGCCTGGTGGCGCCGGAGTCCGAGCCCGAGGGCCTCGCCAGCCGCTTGCCGCGCGGCCTGGCGGTGTTCGGTGCGGCCTTGCTGAGCTTTGGCCTCGTGATGTGGGTGGCGGCGAACTGGGACGAGCTTGGCCGCGCCGGCCGCTTCGCGCTGCTGCAGGGTGTCGTGCTGCTCGCCGGCTTGGCGGCCGGGCGGCGCGGTGGCATGCCGGCGCTGGGCCTGCTGGCGTTGCTGGGCACCGGCGCGCTGTTCGCCTACTTCGGCCAGACCTACCAGACCGGCGCGGACGCCTGGCAGCTGTTCGCGCTGTGGGCGGCGCTGACCCTGCCGCTCGCGCTGGTGCTGCGCAGCGACGTGCTGTGGGTGCCGTGGTCGCTGGTCGCGGTGCTGGCCGTCTCGTTCTGGGTGCAGACGAACACCGGCCACCGCTGGCGCGCCGAGCCGGGCGACCTGGCCGTCCACCTCGAAGGCTTCGCGCTGCTCCTGCTGCTGTGCCTGGCGCTGAGCCCACCGGCGCGGCGCTGGACCGGCGCAGGAATCTGGGCGCTGCGCGTGGCGGTGCTGCAGTCGACGCTGGCGGTGCTCGGCGCCGCGCTGGACGGTTTGTTCGCCAGCCACCTCGCGCCGCAGTACGGCGTCGGCCTGCTGTTGCTCGTGCTGGCGGCAGCGCTGCTGGCGAGCCGGGCCGGCTTCGACATCTTCTCGTTGAGCGCCGTCGCGCTGGCGATCGACGTGCTGCTGATCGGTGGCCTCTCTCGCCTGCTGTTCGATGAGCGGCGCGGCGGCGGCGATCCGATCGGCGAGTTGCTGGTGATCGGGCTGGTGGCGGCCGGCCTCTTGGCCGCCTCGGTCAGCGCGATCATGGCGCTGGCGCGCCGCAGGGCAGCGGTCCGATGAACGACGACGCACTGCTCGAGCACGCCCGCGCCGCCGGCCTGGTGGCGGCCGATGCCCGCTGGCCCGATACGCCGCCCACGCGGCCCTGGCCCGTCGTGCTGCTGACGGGGCTGGGCGCCTGGCTGGCCGCGATTCCCTTGATGGCAACGCTGCTGCTGATGCTGAGCCCCGCGCTGCGCGACGGCAGCGGTGCGCTGGTCGTCGGCCTCGTGCTGCTGGTGGTCGGCGTCGCGCTGCTGCGGCAGCAGGGCCTGCCGCTGTTCGTCGAGCAATTGGCGGTGCCCGGCCTGCTGGCCGGCGGCGGCTGCCTGGCCTGGGGGCTGGCCAGCGTGCTGAAGTCGCACCCGGTGTCGGTATTCGCGCTGATGCTGGCCGTCTGCCTGCTCGTCGCCGTGCTCGCCGAGCGCTCCTGGCTGCGGGTACTGCTCGGTGCCGGCGGGGCCTGGCTGGCGCTCGGCACGCTGTACTCGGATGCGGCCGGGCCTTGGTCGCTGGCATTCTGGTTCGACGTCCATGGCGTGCTGGCCGTCTGGCTGGCGATGTTGGTGCTGCAGCGCTCGCTGCTGGCGGGGCCGCGGGCGCGCTGGGCCGCGCTGGTCGAGGACCTGGCCTGCGGCTGGCTGATGTCCTGCCTGGTGATGCTTTGCCTGCTGGCCGGGCGGACCTTCCTGGTCGGCACCGGCGTGCCCGGGCTCGGTGGCGAAGGGCATGCCGCCGGCTCGCTGCTGCTGGCCGCGACCGCAGCCGTCGTCGCACTGCAGGGCTGGCCGGCGCTGCGCCGCTTGCCTGTGTTGGCCGGTGCGTTGCTGCTGGTCGGGCTGGCGGGGCTGATGACGAGCCTGGGCGGCGTGCTGCTGGCCGCGGCACTGCTGCTGCGCGGCCGGCGCTGGCACCAGGCCGGTGCCGCGGCCGTCGCGGCGGCCTGGGTGATCGGCGCGTTCTACTACGCGCTGGCCTGGCCGCTGGCGCAAAAGGCGCTGTGGCTGGCCGGCGCCGGCGCGGTGTTCCTGCTGCTGGCGGCGCTGATGGGGCTGCGTCGCGCGGCCGCTGCCGCATCGACGGCGGGACTGGGCTACCGGCGCGGCGCGATTGCCTTCGTCGTGCTGGCGCTGGCGGCGGCCAACGGCCTGATCTGGCAGAAGGAAGCGCTGATCCGCGACGGCGCGCCGCTCTTTGTCGCGCTGGCACCGGTCGACCCGCGCTCGCTGATGCAGGGCGACTACATGCGGCTCGCGTTCACGCTGCCGCCGGACGTCGCGCAGTTGCCCTTCGAGAACGGCCGGCCGCGGATCGTCGTGGCCGTGGACGAGCGCCGCGTCGCCCGGCCGCTGCGCGTCGCCCAACCCGGCGAGATGCCCGGCGCGGGTGAACTGCTGCTGGAGCTGACGCCGAAGGACGGCCGCTGGATCGTCGTCACCGATGCCTGGTTCTTCCGCGAGGGCGACGAGCCGCGCTTTCGCGCCGCCCGCTTCGGCGAGTTCCGCGTGCTGCCGGACGGCCGAGCGCTGCTGGTGGGCCTGGCCGACGAGTCGCTTCGCCCGATTCGCCCGATTGGGCCGTGATCGTCTAAAATCCTCGGTTCAGCCTTTTTGGATGGCTGTTTTTCTTGCAAATTCAACGGAGCCATTCATGGGCAACAAGATCATTACCGAAGCGGCTCGCCAAGCGACGCCGCGTCCCGCCGCCCCGAAGGGCGTGACCTTCACCGCCGGCCGCGGCCAGAAGTCCAGCCTGGAGCGCGGTTCGCACACCCGCTCGAAGAAGAACCCCGGCAAGCGCCCGCACTCGGGTTGATTCCCGCGCGCTTCGCGCCCCGATGATGCCCCGTCGCCCAAAGCACGGGGCATCGTTCATTTCCAACATGCCTGATCGCTCACCATGATCCGCATCACCGAACTCCGCCTGCCGCTGAACCATGCCGAAGGCGAATTGCGGCCCGCCGTCCTCGCCCGCCTCGGCGTCAAGGCCAAGGACCTGCTGAACTTCACCGTCTTCAAGCGCAGCTACGACGCGCGCAAGAAGGCCGCGATCGTGCTGATCTACACGATCGACTGCGAGGTGGCCGACGAAGCCGCCGTGTTCAAGCGCCACGCCGGCGATCCGCACATCAAGCCGACGCCCGACACGACGTACAAGTTCGTCGGCCATGTGCGTGATCTCGGGCCGGCCGACTTTTCCGCGGACAAGCGCCCGGTCGTCATCGGCTTCGGCCCCTGCGGCATCTTCGCGGCGCTGATCCTGGCGCAGATGGGCCTGCGGCCGATCGTGCTGGAGCGCGGCAAGCAGGTTCGCGAACGCACCAAGGACACCTGGGGCCTGTGGCGGCAGAGCGAGCTGGATCCGGAATCGAACGTGCAGTTCGGCGAGGGCGGTGCCGGCACCTTTTCGGACGGCAAGCTGTGGAGCCAGATCTCCGACCCGCGCTTCCTGACGCGCAAGGTGCTGACCGAGTTCGTCAAGGCCGGCGCGCCGGAGGAGATCCTCTACGTCAGCAAGCCGCACATCGGCACCTTCCGGCTGGTGTCGATGGTGATCAAGATGCGCGCCGAGATCGAGCGCCTGGGCGGGGAGATCCGCTTCCAGCAGAGGGTGACGGACGTGGCGATCGAGGGCGGCCAGGTGCGCGGCGTCACGCTCGAATCGGGCGAGCAGATCGCCACCGACCACGTCGTGCTGGCGCTCGGCCACAGCGCGCGCGACACCTTCCGCATGCTGCACGAGCGCGGCGTGTACATGGAGGCCAAGCCCTTCTCGATCGGCTACCGGATCGAGCATCCGCAGAGCGTGATCGACCGCGCCCGCTTCGGCCCCAATGCAGGCAACGAGATCCTCGGCGCGGCCGACTACAAGCTGGTGCACCACGCGAGCAACGGCCGCTCGGTCTACAGCTTTTGCATGTGCCCGGGCGGCACGGTGGTGGCGGCGACCAGCGAGCCGCAGCGCGTCGTTACCAACGGCATGAGCCAGTACTCGCGCAACGAGCGCAATGCCAACGCCGGCATCGTCGTCGGCATCGACCCGCAGGACTACCGGCAGGACGGCAAGCGCGATGGCAGCCCGGTGAACCCGCTGGACGGCATGGCCTTCCAGCGCATCTGGGAAAGCCGCGCCTACGAGCTGGGCGAGGGCGGCTACCGGGCGCCGGGCGCGCTGGTCGGCGACTTCATCAAGCGCCAGCGCAGCACGGTGCTCGGCGGGGTCGAGCCTTCGTACAAGCCTGGGGTCACGCTGACCGACTTGCAGCAGAAGGGCAATGGCAGCCTGCCCGAGTACGCGCTGGACGCGATCCGCGAGGCGCTGCCGGCGTTTGAGCGGCAGATCAAGGGCTTCTCGATGGCTGATGCGGTGCTCACGGGCGTCGAGACGCGGACCTCGTCGCCGCTGCGGATCACGCGGGGGCGGGACTACCAGAGCCTCAATGTTCGCGGGCTGTATCCGGCGGGCGAGGGGGCGGGGTATGCGGGGGGGATCATGTCGGCCGGCGTGGATGGGATTGAGGTGGCGGAGGCGGTGGGGCGCTCGATGCTGGCGCTGGCCTAAACGGGGCTTTTCGACCGCCACGGTGCCGGGACTCGCCCCGGCGGGCGACCTACTTTCTTGGGCGCCCAAGAAAGTAGGCAAAGAAACCGCCCCTGGCTTCGCCGCCCTTCGGGTTCCCTGCGACGCTCGGAACCCGAGGCCGCACCCAACTCGCTGCGCTCCGCTCCGCTCGGACAAAGGGTGCGAAGCATGTCTACAAAGCTCGCTGCGCTCGCGCCTCGGGCTCCTGCGCTTCTCGGCGGCTGCACAAGGGGAACTCGACACGGCTCGCTACGCATCGCCTCCAAGGGCGCCGCTGCGCGGGCGCCCCATCAAGGCGATGCGCAGCGAGCCGATCAGGCTTCGGGCCCCTTGTGCAGCCGCCGAGAAGCACAGCGGCTTGGGACCGTGAGCGCAGCGAACCTCGTGCTCTGACTTCGCGCCCCTTGTCTGAACGCAGCGTAGCGAAGTGAGTTGGGCGCGGGCCCCAAGTCGCGAGCATCGCAGGGCACCCGTAGCGTAGCGGAGGGCGGCGTAACCAGGGTCGCCTTTCTTTGCTTACTTTCTTTGGCGAAGCAAAGAAAGTGAGTCGCCCGCCGGGGCGAGACCCGGCACCGCTGCGAAAGAGCAGTTCAGCGAATCACCGACGGCCCCGCCCGCTCCCGATAAAACTCGTCGAACTGAACCGCATGCCGCTCCCGCGCTTCCGGCGTCAGCGAATTCATCGCCAGCCGCTTCAGCAGCGCAGCACCCGCCGGCGTGCCGATGGCGCGGTCGATGCCACGGATCGCGGCCAGGCCCCAGGGGGTGCGGGGGCAGGCGATGCCGGCGCGCACCATGCCGCCGGCCCCGGCGACCGGCAGGCTCACCAACTGCTGCAGCCGCGGTTCTTCGCGCTGCTGCAGGCCCAGTTCGGTGTCGAAGTCGATCGACCAGTCGGCGCGGTTGAGAGCCAGCATGGTGAAGATCTGGCTGCCGAAGTCGCTGGACGAGAAGCGGTGCAGCGAGGGGCTGGAGGCCCCCGCCGGCGCGGCCAGCAGCGCGTCGAGCCCGCGGCCATAGCTGCGGCCGTCCACCAGCAATCCGCGCAGCCGGCCTTCGGCGAGCAGCCGCGCCAGGTCGGCTTCGCCGGCAGCATTGCGAGGCACGGCGGCCAGCCGGTCGCGTCGCACGATCAGCTGCTGCGGTGGGCCGATCAGCGTGTCGGTGAAGTAGGCGATCTTCTCGCGCTCCGGGGTGCGCACGGAGGCCGGCTGGCAGACGTGTTCGCCCAGCGCGATCATCTGCCAGGCGCGACGAGCGTTGGCCCGTACCGTGGCGTAGCGCACCTGAGGCCAGGCGGCCTCGATGAACCGGTGCAGTTGCTCGATGGTGTCCGTCTCGGTATCCGGGCTGTTGGCGCGCGCGCCGGACAGCCAGGTGATCTGCTCGACGCGAACCTCCCGTTGCCGTTGCTGCGCGCCCGACCGCGCCGCGGTGAGTGCGAACCCGGCGGCGATCAGAAAGCTTCTGCGCATGAGCGGCTCGCGTTCAGGGCTGTGCGAGCATCAGGTCGATCAGCTCGCGCGCGAACTCCAGTGCTTCCTCGGGCGTGGCGAAGTAATACTCGCCGCCGAGGTCGGCCACATCGCCTTCGGGGCCCACATGGACGACCGACCAGCCCTCTGCGCCGCCGCCAATGGCGCAGACGCCGAAGCTGCCCGGCGCCAGCTCGCGCGCGCTGCCCGCGGTGACGAAGATGTCCCGGCCCTGGTGTTCGTAATATCGCTTCTTCATCATCATCGCGCCGCCATTGTCGGGCCATCACCGGTGCCGCTGATGTAAAAGCTTAGGCTGGATCGATACCAAGGAGCACGCAATCATGAAGGCCATCTGGAACGGCGTCACCATTGCCGAGAGCGACGACACGGTCGTCGTCGAGGGCAACCACTATTTCCCGCCCGAGTCGCTGAAGCGGGAGTACATGACATTCAGCAACCACCGCACGAGCTGCCCCTGGAAGGGCCAGGCGCAGTATCTGAGCCTGTTCGTCAACGGTGAGATGAACCCCGATGCCGTCTGGTACTACGCCGACCCGACGCCGGCGGCCGCGGAGATCAAGGGCCGCTACGCGTTCTGGAAGGGTGTGAAGGTCGTCGAGTAAGCCACCGGCTGGTGACTTACCTCGGCCACAGTACCCACAGCCTCAGCGGCTGCTTGGTCTTGGAGGCCTGCGCCTCCGCCTGTTCGCCCCAACCCCAGAAGTAGTCGACGCGCACCGCGCCGACGATGCTGCTGCCGGTGTCCTGCGCCATCGCCAGGCGCCGCAGCGGCGCGTTGCCGGGCGGCGGCTCGCGGGCGTCGAGCCAGACCGGCGCGCCGTAGGGGACGGCCTCCTTGTCGACGGCCACCGAGCGGCCCGGCGTCAGCGGCACGCCCTGGCCGCCGCGCGGGCCGACGCTGGGGTCCGGCAGCGCCTCCTCGCTGAAGAACACATAGCGCGGGTTGCGCCACAGCAGCTCGTTGAGGCGCTGCGGATTGCGCTGTGCCCACTCGCGCACATAGGCGCGCGGCGCCGCACCACCTTCGCCTCGCCACTCGCCCATCTCGGCCAGCGCGATGCCCAGCGGCTTCAGCGGCTGCTCGTTGTGGCCGGCGAAGGCCACGCGGCGCCATTCGCCGTCGGCCAGCCGGATGCGGCCGGAGCCCTGGATCTGCAGCACCTGCAGGTCGATCGGATCCTCGATCCAGGCGAGCGGGCGCAGCTTGCTGCGCAGCGGCTCGCTGTCGATCTGCTGGCGCGTCGCCACGCGCTGCTTCGGATCCTGCGGCGCGGCAAGCAGCGGCACGCGAAAGCTCGCGTCCGACTTGCGGCGGGCTTCCAGCGCGGGTTCGAAATAGCCGGTCATCAGGCCCTGCGTCTCGCCCTCGGGGCTCTGCACCTGCCAGGGCTGCAGGTGCTGCATCAGCCAGATCGCGGCCTCGGCGTCGTCGGCCGGCGGGTTCAGCGTGGCACGCGCGCAGAGTTCGCCCCAGCCGGGGGCGGGGCGGGCGCAGCCGCGCAGCAGCGCGGGCCACAGTTCGGCCGCATGGTCCTCGCCCCAGCCGGGCAGCTCGCTCCAGTCGGCCGCGACCCAGCGGGCATGGCCGCGTTGCAGCATGGCGCGCGGGCGACCGGATGTTGCCGCTGGGGTCGACGGCTGCGCGGCGGGCGCCACGGGCGTGGGCCGGTCCGGCGGCACCGTGACCGAGGTGCAGGCGGCCAGCACGAGCGCCGCGCCTAGAATCGCCGCCGCTCCCTTCACCGAGAACGACGAACCGATGAATGTGATCCTGCTCGAAGCCCTGGTCGCACTGCTGCTGCTGGTGTTCATCGTCTGGTGGACGATGTTCTCCGGGCGCAAGGGCGGCGAGCGGCGCAAGGAACGGGACGAGGACACCGATCAGTCCTGAACTTTTCCGGCGACCTGCCGCGGCGGCACGAAGAAGCTCAGCGGCCGCGCCCGGAAGCGCCGCCAGATCGCCGCGCGCACGCGGTGACGGTCGGCCAGCTGGATGCCGCTGGAGCGCAGCGCGACCTTGAACGCCAGATAGAAGCTGACGCTGATGTTCAGCGGGCCGGTCAGCACCGTGGCCAGCACGCACCACCAGAATTCCGGCCGCTGCAGCACCGGCGCGCCGAGGGCTCCGACCGCGGCGGAGAGCTGGCCGGTGGACAGGGTCACGTGCCGCACGTCCAGCGGCACGCCGATGAAGCCGAGCAGCGCCGGCACCAGGCCCAGCATCAGGCCGAGGCTCAGGTTGGCCGCCAGGCCCGAGATGTTGTGGCGCCACCAGGCGGCCCAGCGCTGCGCACGGGCCGGGCCGAGCCGGGCGATCGTCCTGGGGTTCCAGGCGATCGCGGCGTCGAGCCGGTAGAACACGAACCAGTTCTCGACCCAGCCGGCGATCACGCTGCTGGTGAACAGCAGCACGCCGGTGAACGCGGCGAACAGCAGCGTGGGGCCGAGGAAGCTCAGCGCATGCAGCACGTGCTCGGCGTCCTTTGGGCCGACCAGCGGCATGCCGAAGAGCTGCCGGCAGGCAAGCTGCACGCACAGCACCAGCGGCGCGACGACGGCTATGTTGCCCAGCAGCCCAGCGAACTGCGAGCGCAGCAGGTGCACGACCTCGTCGACAAAGCCTTCGAGCCCCTCCGGCTGGCCGATGTCGCGCAGCTTGTGCGCCATCGCCGGCGCGGTCATCGCCGGCTGCTTGGTTGCCACGGTCCAGTGCATCAGATGGATGAGCAGGAAGCTCGTCGCATAGTTGACGCCGGCCCAGGCGCCGCTCCAGAACGCCGACATGCCCAGCGCCAGGATCGCGAACTTGGCGAAGGTGGTGATGGACATCATCAGCCCGCCACCGGCTGCGCGCGCCAGCATGTCCCGGTACTCGGCTCGGTTGCGGGTGATGTAGTGCTCGCCGCTCTCGGCGCTGCGCTCGGCCATCTTGCGTGCCAGCAGCGAGTAGTGGCGCGCGAACAGCAGCCGCACGCTGCGCCGCACCTGCGCCGAGCGCGCCAGGCTCACCGACAGCCGCTGCAGCTCGCGCCGCGGCTCGTCGGAGATGAGGCCGTTCAGCAGCGCTTCGATGCGCTGCGTGCGGGCGCGCAGCTGCTCGACCTCGAACATGATGTCCACCGAGACACCGTAGGCCTCCAGGTGCTCGGGCACGCTCAACGCGGCCTCGCGGCAGCTGTGCAACAGCGCGCGCAGGAACTGCGAGGCGGGCAGCATCGCGGCGTGGTCGCCCGCGCGTACCGCCTGTACCAGCGCGTCGTTGGCGCGCGAGAGCTGCTCGAAGGGCTGGTTCGCCAGCAACTCCGGGCTCATCCGCTGGCGCAGCGGGCCCGACAGGCCGGCCGCCTGCACGGCGCTGGCCAACACGGTCATCGCGCGGGCCATCGTGTCGCGCCACGGGATGTCGCCGGCGCGGCCCAGCAGCGCCGCCAGCCGCTCCAGCAGCGGCTCGTCGATCGCCTGCAGCCACAGCAGGTCGTCCTCCTCGTCGAACCACTGGCCGAACAGCTCGGCCATGTCGTCGGTGTCGACGGTGCCGGGCAGCAGCTTGAGACGCAGGCGCAGCAGGAACTCGCTCCACAGCGCCATCCGAGCGGCGAAGCCGACGTCGGCAAACAGCGCGGTGCCGTCCATGTCGCGCCACAGGCTCGCCCAGGTGGCGGCGAAGGCCTCCGCATGCTCGGGGTTGCGCTCCAGCACGTTCAGCAGGTGCTTGAGGCGCAGGATCGGCAGCGGCGTGCGAGGCGCATCCTCGGTGCCGGCGGCAGCCCCCTCGGGCGCGTGACGCAGCCACTGCAACAGCCGCGCGATCCAGAGATTGCGGGCCGGCAGCTCGGCCCTCGGGTCGGCCGCGTTCAGCAGGGCGGTGAGGTCCCAGGCTTGCGCGCGCGATGCCTTCATCAGTGCAAGCTGGCGCTGTCAGCGAGCATGAACTCGGGCACCTCGGTGTAGAAGATCTCGGCGTCCTCGGTCACGCAGAGGAAGCGGCCCTTCATGCTGCCCTGCGGCGTGTCGATCTGCGCCCAGGAGCTGTACTGGAACTTCTGTCCGGGCGCCAGCAGCGGCTGGTGGCCGACCACGGCCAGACCGTTCACCTGCTGGAGCCCGCCGCGCGCGTCGGTGATCTCCCAGTGGCGGCCGATCAACTGGGCGGTGATGTCGCCGCTGTTCTCGATCGTGATCGTGTAACTGAAGGCGAACTTGCCTTGGGTGGCGTCCGTCTGCTCGGGCAGCACCTGGACGACGACGCTGCATGTGAATTGAGGGCTGGCCATAGCGGGCATTCTAGGAGCCTGCTCCTGGAGCGGGGGCGTATATGCTGTCGGGATGACGAGAGCGCAGGGAGCGATCGCAATGGGGACAAGGTGGACCGGCATGCTGGCGATCGCCTGGTTGTTGCCGCTGCTGTCCGCTTTCGCTGCCGATTCGGCGGCACCGATCGTGTTGCGCACCGTCCAGCAGAGCGGCGCGATCGGCAAGTACGGTGCGCCCGGCGAGGCGCAGATGCCGGGCCTGTGCAGCGAGATCCTGACGGCGCTCGAGCGCATCGATCCGCGCCTGCACTTCACCGGCCTCGGCACCCACGCCCCGCTGCGTCGCATCGAGCGGATGCTGGCGCAGGACGAGATCGATGTGTTCCTGTGCCTGCTCAAGTCGCCCGAGCGCGAGAAGCAATGGCGCTACCTGCCGGTGCCGCTGTACCGCATCCGCCACGTGCTGGTACAGCGCATCGACGACCCGACGGAGTACCGCGGCCTCGCCGACCTGGCCGAGCCCTCGCGGCGCAAGCCGGTGCTGGTCGGCCAGGGCACGCTGCTGCGCGAGGCGCTGACGCGCGCCGGCGTCGTCAGCAGCGCGCCGCCGAGCGAGCGCGAGGCGCTGAAGATGTTGGCGGTCGGGCGCAGCGACGCGGTCTATGGCCAGGACGTGAACCTGCTGCGCATGGTGCGCGAGTCCGGCTTCGCCAACCAGCTGCGCATCGCGCCGACCGCCTTCCACGAGGAATTCCAGTACGCGGTGGTCTCGCAGCAGCTCTCGCCCGACCTGCAACTGCGCCTGACGCAGGATCTGCAGCAGCTCGAGCGCGAGGGCGTGCTGAAGGCGCTGGCCGACAAGTACAAGTAAAAAGAGAGAGAAGAGCAAGAAGCATGAGCGATCAGCACACCCACTACATCCCCGAAGACGGCCGCCCGCGTTGCCGCTGGTGCGCAGCCGCGGCCGGCGATGCCGGCTACCTGCGTTACCACGACACCGAATGGGGATTCCCCGTCGACAGCGACTTCCGCCTGTTCGAGAAGCTGTGCCTGGAAGGCTTCCAGTCCGGCCTGTCCTGGCGCACGATCCTGAACAAGCGCGATTCGTTTCGCCAGGCCTTCGCCGGCTTCGACTTCAACCAGGTCGCGTGCTTCGCTGAGCAGGACGTCGAGCGCCTGCTGCAGGACGCCGGCATCGTCCGCCACCGCGGCAAGATCGAGGCGGCGATCAACAACGCGCAGCGCTGCGTCGAGCTCGTCGCGGAGCAGGGGACGCTGGCGCGCTACATCTGGAGCTTCGAGCCCGATGCGCTGGACGCACCTGCGCATGCGACCGAGACCGAGGCTTCGCGCAGGCTTTCCAAGGACCTGAAGAAGCGCGGCTGGAAGTTCGTCGGCCCGACGACGATGTACGCCTTCATGCAGTCGATGGGCATGCTGAACGACCACGCCATCGGCTGCGTCACGCGCGACGAGGTGGCGGCGCGGTTGAAGAAGTTCAAGCGGCCCAAGAGCTGATACCAACATTGGCCGAGGGCATCGAAACTAAAATCGCACTCATGAGCACGCACACCCACCGCATCGCCCCCAGCATCCTCTCCGCCGACTTCGCCCGCCTGGGCGAGGAAGTGCGCAACGTGCTGGCTGCCGGCGCCGACTGGATTCACTTCGACGTGATGGACAACCATTACGTGCCGAACCTGACCTTCGGGCCGATGATCTGCGAGGCGCTGCGCAAGCATGCGGTGAAGCCGGACGGCACGCCCGCGCCGATCGACGTGCACCTGATGGTGGAGCCGGTCGATGCGCTGGCCGTGGCCTTCGCCAAGGCCGGTGCCGACCTGGTCAGCTTCCACCCCGAGGGCACCAGGCACGTGGACCGCACCTTGCAGCTGATCAAGGCCGAAGGCAAGCAGGCCGGGCTGGTGTTCAACCCCGCCACGCCGCTGGACGTGCTGGAGTGGGTGATCGACAAGGTCGACCTGGTGCTGATCATGAGCGTCAACCCGGGCTTCGGTGGGCAGAGCTTCATCCCCGCGGCGCTGAAGAAGCTGGAGGCCGCGCGCAAGATCATTGACGCCAGCGGGCGCGACATCCGCCTGGAGATCGACGGCGGCGTCAAGGTCGACAACATCCGCCAGATCGCCGATGCGGGCGCGGACACCTTCGTCGCCGGCTCGGCGATCTTCGGCAAGCCCGACTACAAGGCGGTGATCGACGCGATGCGCGCCGAGCTCGCCAGATGAGCCCTGCGGTTCTTTTCGTTTGTCTGGGCAACATCTGCCGCTCGCCGACGGCCGAGATGGTGCTGCGCGCCCGCATGCCGGAGCTGAAGACCGTGGCCTCGGCGGGCATGAGCGCCGTCGGCGGCCCGATGGACGCGCGTGCGGCGGCGGCGCTGGAGCGCGCGGGCATCAAGCCGGCAAAGAAGTTCCGCTCGCGCCAGTTCGACCCCGCTGATTTCGAGCGTTATGACCTGATCCTGGCGATGGACCGCCACAACCTCGCCGAGCTGCTGGCCAAGCGCCCCGAAGGGGCGCGCGCCCGCGTGCAGCGGCTGCTGGACTTCGTGCCCGAGCTGCAGGGCCAGGATGTGCCGGATCCGTACTACGGCCCGGCCGCCGGTTTCGACCATGCGCTGAAGCTGATCGAGCAGGGCATCGCCGCCATGGGCGACTCGATCCGGCGCGACTTGTAAACAGCCGTTTCAGGCTGACCGGCGCAGCCCTCCGCTTCCGACCCCGGTCCGCGCCCCCGTCCTACACCCGCCGCGCGGGCCGGCTCCTAGAGTTGTCGCATCTTGAGCAACAACCGAGGAGATTCCCATGGTGGAGACCTCTCGCCTGGCCTTGGCCACGGCGGCGCTGAGCGCCGCTCTGCTGGCCGCCTGTGCCAGTACCCCGAAGCCCGATGCGGAGCTGGCGATCTCGAATGCCGCCGTCAACAGCGCGCTCAGCGCCGGTGCCGCCGATGCGGCGCCCGATGAGATGCGCACCGCGCGCGACAAGCTGGATCGTGCTCGCGTGCAGCGCGATTCCGGCCACAACGACATCGCGCTGGCGCTGGCCCGCGAGGCTACCGTCGACGCCCGGCTCGCGGAGCAGAAGGCATTGGCCGCCGCACCCGCAAGTCCGCCGAGGACCTGAGCCAGGCCAACCGCGCGCTGGCCGACGAGGTCGAGCGCAAGTCGAACAACTGAAGGATTCCCCATGAAGAACCTCCCCTCCAAACTTAGCGTCCTTGCCGGTGCCGCGCTGGCGCTGGCCCTTTCCGCCTGCAGCAGCCTGCAGGCCGACAACCCCAATCTGATGGACGCACACGCCGCATACAACGCTGCCGAGGCCAACCCCCAGACGCATGAATACGCCAGCGGCGAAATGATGCAGGCCCGCGCCGCGCTGGATCGCGCCGACCGCGCCTACAAGGACCACGACAAGGCGCAGCACGTCGACCATCTCGCCTACGAGGCGAAGCAGCACGTGTCCATCGCCACCTCGGTGGCGCAGCGCAAGGCCGACGAGCAGCGTGTGGCGGATGCCAACGCCGAGCGCGACCGCATCCGCCTGGAGGCTCGCACGCGCGAGGCCGATCAGGCGAAGATGGACGCCGAGCAGGCGCAGTCGCAGGCCGTGGCGGCGCAGAGCCAGGCCATGGCGGCCCAGCAGCAGGCCGAAGCCGCCCGGCGCGACGCCGCCGCGGCCCAGGCCAATGCCGATGACACGCAAGCGCGCAACCAGGCGCTGGTGATCCTGCTGCAGGAACTGAACGCCAAGCAGACCGAGCGCGGCATGGTCGTCACGATGGGCGACGTGCTGTTCGACACCGGCCGCGCCGAGCTGAAGCCCGGCGCGATGCGCAGCATCCAGAAGCTGGCCGAGTTGATGAAGGACGATCCGGCGCGCAACCTGTCGGTCGAAGGCTTCACCGACAGCACCGGCAGTCCTTCGACCAACGATGCGCTGTCCGCGCGCCGCGCGGAGTCGGTGCGGCAGGCTTTGATCGGCCAGGGCGTCTCGGGTGACCGCGTGATGGCTCGCGGTTACGGCGAGGCCTATCCGGTGGCCAGCAACGACAACGCCGCCGGCCGGCAGATGAACCGCCGCGTCGAGATCGTACTGTCCGACCAGAACGGCCGCGTCGCCAGGCGCTGAACGGGTCAGGCTGCGGCCGCCACCCGTTCGCGGAACAGGGCCGCCCGCTCGGCGCCGCCAGCGTCCGAAATCGCCTGCGCGCATTGGTCGATCCAGGCATGGAAACTGGATTCCGAATCGACGCCGCGGGCGCTGTCACGCAGCGCCTGATCCCGCCCGGCCAGCATCCGCGCGCTGAGGTCCAGCGCAAAGAACTTCGCCCGGACGAGCCGGGCGGCGGCCTTGCTTGGCGAGGCTTGCAGTTGCCGCGCTTCAGCCGCTTCGGCGTCAGTGCCCCAAGCCACCAAGCCCTGTTGGTGCAGGTGTTCGAAGGCCGCGTCCGCGCCCAGGCCAAGGCCTTGGGCGAAGACGCTCAGTTCCGCAAAGCTCTTGCGCCCATCGATCGTGATCAAGAGCATGCGCAGGCCACGGGCCAGCGAAGACGTACCGCCGGGGCGCTGCTGAAGCAGCTCTCGGGCGGCCGGGGTCTTGCGAGGAACGAGATGGGCGGGGGGCAACATGACGAAGGCGTTGAGGCGCCCGCATGTTCTGGCCCCGATGTGAACGGGCTGCGACAGAACGATGACAGCGGGCGTCAGTCGCCCTTCTTCGTCTTCGGGCGGCCGGTCTTGATGGCCGGCACGTTCTTCAGCGCGCGCAGCAGTGCCCCATCGCTGAGGCTTGCCAGCAGCTTGACGCCGGCGCGCAGCAGCTCGCTCTTCTTCACCGGGTGGGCGCCGGCCAGCGCGCGTTGCTTCAGCTGACCAAGTGCCGCGTACTCGTCCGACGGCATCGTGAAGCTGTCGCGCACCAGCTTGATCTTGGCGGGCTTTGCTTCGGCAGCCGGGGCTGCGGGCTTGCGGCTCGCAGGCTTTGCCGCCGCTTGAACCGCGGGCTTGGCAGCGGCTTTGACAGCAGCCTTAACAGCGGTTTTAACAGTGGTTTTTGCGGGCGTTGCGCTCCTGGCCGGGGCCTTGCGCTTCGTGGCGGCGGGCGTCTTTGCAACAGTCGCGTTCATGTCATTTTCCTTTCATATTGAAACCGTATATTCAGTTTACATACTTTCCGGTGGTTCGCCGCGCCAATCAAGAAGATGTTCGATTTCGCGCTTCCGTCCTCATCCGCACTGGCGGCCATCGACCTGGGTTCCAACAGCTTCCGGCTCGAAGTAGGTCAGGTCTTGCCAGACGGCTATCGCAAGCTGCATTGCCGCAAGGAGATGGTGAACCTCGGCGCGGGTCTGGACGCCGGCGGCCGCCTGTCACGCGAGGCGATCGACCGCGGCCTGCGCTGCGTGCGCAAGTTCGCCGCGGACTTGGCCATGCTGAGCCCGGGCCGGGTGCGCGCCGTGGCGACGCAGACGCTGCGCGAGGCGCGCAACCGCGATGATTTCCTGCAGCGCGCCGAGGCCATGCTGGGCCTGCCGGTGGAGCTGATTTCCGGCCACGAGGAAGGGCGGCTGATCTTCGCCGGCGTGTCCTTCCTGCACCCGTCGCCGCGGCGGCGGCTGGTGATCGACATCGGCGGCCGCTCGACCGAGATGATCGTTGGCCAGCACCGGCTGCCGCGCGCGATCTCGTCCTTCCCGATCGGCAGCGGCAGCCTGTCGCAGCAGCACTTCCCGCAGGGCCGGATCACGGCCGAGGGCTTCCGTGCCGCCCAACATGCGACGGCCGCCACGCTGGGCCCGGCGCTGGATGGCTTCGCCGCCGGCCACTGGGACGAGGCGATGGCCTCCTCCGGCACGGCCGGCACCGTCTCCGCGGTGCTGCGGCGCAGCGGCATCACCGACGGCACGCTGACGCCCGCCGCGCTGCGCTGGCTGATCGAACGCTGCATCGCCGCCGGTCACGTCGAGCAACTGGACCTGCCCGGCCTGAAGGAGAAGCGTCGCGCCGTGCTGCCCGGCGGGCTGGCGATCCTCTACACCTTGCTAATGCGCTGCGACATCGCCGAGCTGCAGTCGGCCAAGGCGGCGCTGCGGCAGGGCGTGATCGTGGACTTGCACGAGCGGGGGATTCCGGCGGCGGCTCGTGAGTCGCGCCGGCAGCCGGCCCTCGTTCCCGCCTAGAACTTGTAGCTGCCGCTCACGTACATGAAGCGCCCGCGCGGGTCGGTGTAGCTCGGGTCGTAGCCGACGAGGAAGAAATACGCCTGCTGCGAATAGGGCGGCGCCTTGTCGAACAGGTTCTGCACGCCCGCGCGCAAGGTCAGCGCCTTCGTGGCCTCCCACGCGCCGGAGAGGTTCCACAGCGAGTAGGCAGAGACACGGCGGTCGTCCTTGCCGATGATGTGCTGATCCTGGTAGCTGGACAGGTAGGTGTTGGACAGCGTGGCCGACACGGGGCCCCGCTCCCAATCCAGGCTGAGGTTGTGGCGCCAGCGCTGCACCACGCCGTCGCTCACGCCGTTGTTGAGGAAGCGGCCCAGGTTGCTGACGAAGGGGTCGCCGTTGCCGGTCTGCTGCTTGGATTGCAGCGTCAGCGTGCCGTTCAGGCGCACGCCGAATGTGCCGATGCCGGTCTTCAGGCCGCTCAGGTTCAGGCCGAGATCGAGGCCTGAGATCTTGGACTTGCCGCGGTTCGCTTTGACGAGGTCGATGCCGCAGATGCTCGAGTCGTCGGGGTCGGCGGCGTCGACACAGTCAGCGGGCAAGGTGGAGGGATCGTCCGAATAGCGATGCACCAGCGAGCCGTATTTGTTCAGGTCGGACAGGATCACATCGACGCCCAGCGTGCTGATGAGATTGCTCTTCTGGATGTTCCAGTAGTCGAGGTTCATGGTGACGCCTCGTTGCGGCTCGAACACGAGGCCTGCCGAGAACTGGCGTGACTTCTCGGGCTTGAGCTTGGGGTTGCTGTAGTTGTAGGTTCCCCAGCCCTCGGAGCAGTCGGTGACGGTGTTTTCGGGGTCGGCGGCGAGGCAGACCGGATCGACGACGACGGCGGCGCTGCCCAGTGTCAGCGGCCGATACAGGTCGGACATGCTGGGCGCGCGGAAGCCCCTGCCGACCGATGCGCGCAGCAGCAGTTCGGGACTGGCCATGAATTTCAGCCCGAGCTTGGGGCTGAGCGCGCCACCGCTCACCTGGTAATGCTCGTATCGCATCGCAGCGCTTAGTTCGAGCTGCTTCGTGACCGGTGCGCTGAGTTCAGCGAACACGGCGCTGACCTTGCGTGAGTGGCCGAAATCGGAGTCCGGGCCTTGCGAGACCTCGCCCAAGATGTTGTCCGCCTTGAGCGCGTCGGACTGGTGGTAGCTCTGCTTCTCGCGGCGCAGTTCGCCGCCGAGGGCCAGTGCGAGGTCGCCGCCTGCGAGGGGCAGCAGGCCACGGGACATCTTGAAATCCAGGCTGTCCATCGTGCCGGTGGCGTGGCGCACCTCGCCGCGGATCTGCGCTTTTTCGTACAGCGCCAGGCCTGCCGCGCTGGACGGGCCGAAAGGATTCAGCGTGCCGTCGGAATAGCCGTCCAGCACCATCTGCTCGTTCAGATAGCCCTGCGAGTCACGGTCGGACACCTTGCTGGTGCTGTGGTTGAGGGCCCATTCATAGTCCCAGCCGCTCACCGTGCCCAGCGTGCCCAGCACGAAGCGGTTGCCGGTGGAGACCAGTTCGCTGGTGCGCAGCCCGGCTTCGGTGAAGCGGGTGCGCACGGTGATGGAACGCTCGTCGGCATCGTCGCCATCGGGGTCGATGGCGTTCAACGCGCTCCCCGCCAGCGCGGGGATCTTCGACACGTCCATTTCGATGGCACCGCGGTTGGCCGTGCCTGTATAGAAGGTGCGTGCGCGGGCCAGCGACACCTCGGCAAAGAGCTGGTGGCCGCCGCCCAGGTCGAACACGCCGCGTGTGAACAGGCTGCCCTTGCGCGACTTCGGATACAGCTCGATGTCGCGCATGAAGTCGAAGGTGCAGCCGTCCGCGCCGCCGATGCCTGCCGGCAGGTAAAGGGTGCCGTTGGCCGGGTTGCAGCCGGTGGCGGCGGCGGGGTTGATCGTCCTGGAGTCGATCACGGTCTTGCCGTTGGTCGAGAAGCCCTCAGCGATCAAGGTGTCGCGCTGGAAGCTGGACAGCGCCAGGTTGCTCGGGAAGCCGTAGCTGGACAGTTGATCCGGCAGGCGGCCGGGGATGTCCAGTTCCTTGATGAACTTGCGTTGGCGGGCGTTCAGGCTGCCGGTTTTCTGGACGTCCAGTACCGCCATCACGTTGAAGCCGTCGCGGCTGTAGTCGCCAATGCCGCCCGATAGCGTGGCGCTGCGCTTGTTCGCGCCACCCTCGCTGGTGTTGCCTGCCAGCGCGCTGATCTCGACGCCGGTGAAGTCCTTGCGCGTGATGAAGTTGATGACGCCGCCGATCGCGTCCGAACCGTACAGCGACGACGCGCCGTCCAGCAGCACCTCTACGCGCTCCAGGGCGGCGGCCGGGATGCTGTTCAGGTCCACGCCCGCCGCGTCGCCGGGCGACGCGAAATTCGCCATGCGGCGGCCGTTCAGCAGCACGAGCGTGGACGACACGCCCAGGCCGCGCAGGTTGGCGGCGTTGAGGCCCATCTGGTCGCGGAAACCGCCGGTGCCGATGCTGCCGCCATCGGTCAGGTTGTTGGCACTGGCGGACAGGCGCGCGATCAGCTCTGCGGCGGTCGTCACGCCCGCCTTGTTGATGTCGTCGCGCGTGATGACCTGCACCGGCAGCGCCGTCTCACCCGCGATGCGCTTGATCGCTGAGCCGGTGACTTCGACCCGTTCCAGCCTGACCGAATCGGAGGTGTCCTGGGCAAAGGCCGGCAGCGGAGCGACGCAGCAGGCCAGCCAGGCCGCAGCCGCGACCGGCACCCGGCGGAACGAGGAAGAAGGGTTGCGCATGAAGCTTTCTCCTGGGATTGCCGGAATTTGCCGGAAACAATGCTTCACGGGACGGTAACGCGCGGCGCGCCCACTTCAAAGCGGGGTGATCCCGTCTGAGGCGTGGTGACAACAAGGCTCCGCCCGCGCTTGGGCAGAATGAGCCCTCATGCGCCGCCGTCTGCTGTTTTCCTCCGCCTTTGCCGCAACCTCCTCACTGCTGCTCCCGACCTTGCCCACCAGCGCCCACGCCACCGAAACCGCCGCTCCCGCCGACGAGGTCCGCGGCTATGCCGTCGCGATCGGCGGTGCGCTGCGCAATGACAACGACGAGGTCTGGCAGCGCGTGGTGGACCTGGCAGGCGGGCCGGGGGCGCGCTTCGTCGTGCTGGGCACGGCGTCGGAGGATCCGGAGGCCAGCGGCCGATGGGTCGCGCGCCTGCTGACGCGCCATGGCGCCGTGGCCGAGGTGCTGCCGGTCGGCTACAAGTTCGCCGGCATCGATCCCAAGGACGCCGTGCGCGACCCGAAGCTGATCGAGAAGGTGCGCCAGGCCCGTGGCGTGTTCTTCACCGGCGGGTCGCAGGAACGCATCGTCGATCTGCTGCAGCCGGGCGGGCAGAGCACGCCGCTGCTCGACGCGATCTGGGCGCTCTACCGCAGCGGCGGCGTCGTGGCGGGCAGCTCGGCCGGCGCGGCGATCATGAGCCGCGCGATGTTCCGCGATGCGCCGAACATCGTCGACGTGATGAAGGGCCAGTGGAGCGAGGGCAAGCACGTGGACCGCGGCCTGGGCTTCGTCGGGCCGGAGCTGTTCGTCGACCAGCACTTCCTGCGCCGCGGCCGTGTCGGCCGCATGATCCCGCTGATGATCGCCAAGGGCTACCGGCTCGGCCTGGGTGTGGACGAGAACACCGCGGCCATCGTCCATGGGGACGAGATCGAGATCATCGGCGGCAGCGGGGCGCTGCTGGTGGACCTGGTCGACGCCCGCTCCGATCCGTCGCTCGGCGTGTTCAACGTGAGCGGCGCGCGGCTGACCTATCTGGACCACGGCGATCGCTACCGGCTGCGCAGCGGCACGGTCACCCCCTCGGCCGCCAAGCTGCGCGGCGAACGCCTGCAGGCTGGCACGCCGGGCTTCGAGCCCTACTACACAGAGGAACGCTTCGACCTCGACATCCTGGGCGATTCGACCTTGCTGCGCGCGATGGCGCAGCTGGTCGATTCGGTCAAGTCGGAGGTGCAGGGCCTGGCCTTCGATGCGCGCGTCAAGCCCGGCGTGCCGCTCGCCGACCTGGGCTTCCACTTCCGCCTCTACAAGGCGCCCGACACGATGGGCTGGGGCAGCACCGAGGCCGGCATCGAGGAGTACACGGTCCTGAACGTGCGCCTGGACGTCACGCCGGTGCGGATGGCGACGCCGTTGTACGGCGACTGGAAGCCGTGAGCGCGGCCGCTCCCGAGGCCTTCATCGTCGATCTCGACGGCACGATGGTCGACACGCTCGGTGATTTCGTCGCCGTCCTGAACCATGTGCTGCAGGACCTGTCCCTGCCGGCGGTCGGGCGCGATTTCGTCGAGCGCACCGTGGGGCAGGGCAGCGAGCATCTGATCCGCAGCACGTTGGCCCATGCGGGCGGCGATCCCGCGCTGTACGAGGACGCCTGGGCGCGCTATCAGGCGCACTACACGACGGTGAATGGCCGGCACTCCGAGGTGTTCCCCGGCGTCGTCGAAGGGCTCGTGCGGCTGCGCGCGCTGGGCCGGCCGATGGCCTGCCTGACCAACAAGCCGGCGGCGTTCGCGCGCGATCTGCTGGCGAAGAAGGATCTGGCCAAGTATTTCGACAAGGTCTTTGGCGGCGACGACTTCGCGCGCAAGAAGCCCGATCCGCTGCCGCTGTTGAAGACCTGCGAGGCCCTGGGCACGGCGCCCGCGACAACGTGGATGATCGGCGACTCCAGCAACGATGCGCGTGCCGCGACGGCTGCGGGTTGCCCGGTCGTGCTGGTGCGCTATGGCTACAACCACGGCGAGCCGATCGACGCCGTGCCGGCCCTGCAGCACCTCGATCGATTGGACGAGATCGATCTAGGCCTTCTCGTCGGGTGAGGGGAATTTCGGGCCGAGCGCCGGGCCGCCCCAAGCCGGCCCGCGTGGCGATGTGCGAGCGGGGCATCCCCCGCGAGCATCGCCGTCCCCTTGGGGGACCGGCCAGCGTACCCGCTGGACGAGGGGCTCGCGTCAGCGGGTCGGCTTGAGGCCCAGAAGGGCGTCCTTCAGCTGGTAATCGGCGGGCGCCTTGCCCAGCCAGATGCGCAGCAGCGAGGCGTAGAACTCGGGCTCGGGGATCGGCGCGCCCTGGACCTTGCCGTTGACGGAGACGACCGCGCCGGTACCGGGGATCCAGTCGACGGCGAAGTCTTCGCCCTTCATCAATTCCTTCTTCGCGGCGAACAGCTCGGAGATCTTCAGCACGCCGTTGATCGACTTGGCGAACTCCTCGCGCGTCGAGTTCTCCTCGATGCCCTTGGTGAACAGCTTGCCGAGGTCGTTGCCGGGGAGGTCGCGCAGCGCCACGATGTGCAGGCGCTTGGCGCCGGTGGAGGACAGCACCGCTTCGGGCGTGTTGAGCTTGCTCGTCGTGTAGAGGCCCGCCGTGTAGATCTTGAAGATCGCCTTGTAGCGGATGCCGGCGCCATTGAGCTGCAGCTTCTGGCCGGCGACCTCGTTGACGGTGTCGTACTTGACGCCGGCCACTTCGACGACTTCGGCATTGGCGCTCAGCGGCGCCGCGAGCGCCATCAGCAGCGCGATCAGGAGTCCACGCATCGGCAATTCCCCATTGTTTTGAAAAGTAACGCGCATTCTCGGCGGTGCGGGATGCGCACGTCTGCGATGGAGTTCACGCCGGATGCGACTGATACACTCGAACGATCATGTTCATCGCGCGCACGCACATCAAAGGGTCGAACGACCGGGGAGCCTGGCCCTGGCGTCGCTGGACCACTGCTGCCGTTTGATGACACCGACGGGAGGCTGATGACGAGGCCGGCCGGCGGTGCCCTGATTCCCGAGGCGCGCCGCTCACCCCTTGACCTAGCCTGGTGAATGCGCGCGCCCTTGCCCCAAGGGTTTGACGTGATGATCACCGAACTTGAATTCCAGAGCCTGGCCGCCCAAGGCTACAACCGCATCCCGCTGATCAGCGAGGCTTTCGCGGATCTCGAAACTCCTCTCTCCCTGTACCTGAAGCTCTGCAGCTCGGGCCGCGGCTCCGGCCGCCACAGCTTCCTGCTCGAATCGGTGGTGGGCGGCGAGCGCTTCGGCCGCTACTCGTTCATCGGCCTGCCGGCGCGCACCGTGCTGAAGAGCAACGGGCCGCGCACCGAGGTCTTCCAGGACGGCAGGATCATCGAGACGCACGAAGGCAACCCGCTCGATTTCATCGAGGCCTACCAGCAGCGTTTCAAGGTCGCGCTGCGGCCCGGCATGCCGCGCTTCTGCGGCGGACTGGCCGGTTACTTCGGCTACGACGCGGTGCGCTACATCGAGCCGAAGCTGGCGAAGACCGAGAAGAGCGGCGGCCTGGACACGCCCGACGTGATGCTGCTGCAGTGCGAGGAACTGGCCGTCATCGACAACCTCTCGGGCCGGCTCTACCTGATCGTCTATGCCGATCCCGGCCAGCCCGAGGCCTACTTCCGCGCGAAGAAGCGCCTGACCGAGCTGCGCGACAAGCTCGCCTACAGCGTGGCCGCGCCGCAGGTGAAGCGCGGCCAGTCGCACCCGGTGCAGCGCGATTTCGCCAAGGCCGACTACGAGGCCGCGGTGCTGGCGGCCAAGGAATACATCGCCGCCGGCGACTGCATGCAGGTCGTCATCGGCCAGCGCCTGTCCAAGCGCTACACCGAGTCGCCGCTGAGCCTGTACCGCGCGCTGCGCTCGCTGAACCCCAGCCCCTACATGTACTTCTATGACATGGGCGATTTCCAGATCGTCGGCGCCTCGCCCGAGATCCTGGTGCGCCACGAGCGCTCGCAGGGCCCGGCCGGCGAGCAGCAGGTCACGATCCGGCCGCTGGCCGGCACCCGCCCGCGCGGCGCCACACCGGTGCAGGACCATGCGCTGGAAGTCGAGCTGAAGGCCGATCCGAAGGAGCGCGCCGAGCACCTGATGCTGATCGACCTGGCGCGCAACGACATCGGCCGGATCGCCAAGACCGGCACGGTCGAGGTGACCGACGCTTTCGCGGTGGAGCGCTACTCGCACGTGATGCACATCGTGTCCAACGTCGAGGGCACGCTGCGCGAGGGCCTGTCCAACATGGACATCCTGCGCGCCTCCTTCCCCGCCGGCACGCTCAGCGGCGCACCGAAGATCCGCGCGATGGAAATCATCGACGAACTGGAACCAGTCAAGCGCGGCGTCTACGGCGGCGCCTGCGGTTACCTCAGCTTCGCCGGCGATATGGACCTGGCCATCGCCATCCGCACCGGCGTCGTGCAGGACCAGACGCTGTACGTCTCGGCCGCGGCGGGCATCGTGGCTGATTCGGTGCCGGAGATGGAATGGAAGGAGACGGAGGCCAAGGCGCGAGCGTTGATACGCGCGGCCGAGTTGGTGGAAGAGGGGTTCTAGAAGAGGTTTGTTCTACACAGAGGTCACAGAGACACACAGAGAGCACAGAGTGAATACCAATGAATTGACTGAGTTGGTCATCGGTGCCGCCGTGGAGGTGCACCGGACACTCGGTCCTGGGCTGCTGGAATCCGCGTATGCGAATGCCATGGCCATCGAGTTGGCCTTGAGAGACTGCAAATTCGAGCAAGAGGTCCCGCTGATGGCCTACTACAAGGGCAGGCCGCTCGGGATTGCCTATCGCGCCGATCTGCTTGTTGAGGGCCGGCTGCTGGTCGAGTTCAAGGCTGTGGAGGCCTTGCAGGATGTGCATGTCGCCCAGGTGCTTTCATACCTGCGCCTCTGCGACAAGCGGCTGGGGCTACTGATCAACTTCAATCAGGCCACGCTGCTCCAGGGCGTTCGACGTGTCGCCAACTGAATTGCGAATTTCTCCGTGAACTCTGTGTTCCTCCGTGGCCTCTGTGTCCAAGAAATCGTCAAGGAAATCAAATGCTATTGATGATCGACAACTACGACAGCTTCACCTTCAACCTGGTGCAGTACTTCGGCGAGCTCGGTGCCGAGGTCAAGGTCGTGCGCAACGACGAGATCACGATCGACGAGATCGAGGCGCTTAAGCCCGATCACCTGGTGTTCTCGCCCGGCCCCTGCTCGCCGAACGAGGCGGGCATCTGCGTGCCGGCGATCCGTCACTTCGCGGGCAAGCTGCCGATCCTCGGCGTGTGCCTGGGCCACCAGAGCATCGGGGCGGCGCTGGGTGGCCAGATCATTCGCGCGAAGACGCAGATGCACGGCAAGGCCAGCACGATCTCGACCGACGAGAAGGGCGTGTTCAAGGGCCTGCCCGGTGATTTCAGCGTGATCCGCTATCACTCGCTGGTGATCGAGGAGGCCACGATGCCGGCCGAGCTGGAGATCAGCGCGCGCAGCGAGGACGGCGAGATCATGGGCGTGCGTCACAAGGCCTACGCCGGAACTGCCACGCCGCTGGAAGGCGTGCAGTTCCACCCCGAATCGATCCTTTCCGAGCACGGCCACGCCATGCTCAAGAACTTCCTGGAGCTGGCGCTGTGAGCAACAAGATCATTGACCTGAGAAGCGACACCGTCACCCAGCCGACCCAGGCGATGCGCGCCGCGATGATGGACGCGCCGCTGGGCGACGACGTGTTCGGCGACGACCCGAGCATCAACGCGCTGCAGTCCGCCCTGGCCGAGCGGCTCGGCTTCGAGGCGGGCCTGTTCATGGCCAGCGGCACGCAGAGCAACCTCTGCGGGCTGATGACGCACTGCCAGCGCGGCGACGAGTACATCGTCGGCCAGTTCGCCCACACCTACCGCTGGGAGGGCGGCGGTGCCGCGGTGCTGGGCTCGATCCAGCCGCAACCGCTGAACCACCAGCCGGACGGCAGCCTGGCCCTGGCCGACATCGAGGCCAACATCAAGCCCAACGATGCGCACTTCGCGCGCACGCGCCTGCTGACCCTGGAGAACACGATCGGCGGCAAGGTGCTGCCGCTGGCCTATCTGGCCGATGCGTCGGCGCTGGCACAGAAGCACGGCCTGGCGCGGCACCTGGATGGCGCTCGGCTTTTCAACGCGGCCGTGGCCGCGGGCGGTGATCCTTACCAGGCTGCCCGGGACATAACGCGTTACTTCGACAGCGTCTCCGTCTGTTTCTCCAAGGGACTCGGCGCCCCGGTCGGCTCGGTGCTGCTGGGCTCGAAGGACTTCATCCAGCAGGCGCGCCGCTGGCGCAAGATGACCGGCGGCGGCATGCGCCAGGCCGGCTTCCTGGCCGCCGCGGCGCACCACGCGCTGGACCATCACGTCGCTCGCCTCGCCGACGACCATGCCTTGGCGAAACGGCTCGCCGAAGGCTTGCAAGGCCTGCCAGGCCTGACGGTGGAAGCGCCGCAGACGAACATCATCTTCGCGGACCTCACCGGCCCGAAGGCCCCGGGCCTGATGGACCACCTGAAATCGCGCGGCATCCTGGCCACGGGCCTGTATCGGCTGCGTTTCGTCACCCACCTGGACGTCGATGCCGCTGGCATCGACCGCGCGGTCGCCGCAGTCCGCGACTACCTGGAGGCTTGAATCCCATGGCGATCACCGATACCGAAGCGCTGACCCGCGTCATCGAGCACCGCGAGATCTTCCACGACGAAATGCTGGCGGTGATGCACCGGATCATGGCCGGCGAGATGTCACCCGTGATCGCGGCGGGCCTCTTGATGGGCCTGCGCGTCAAGAAGGAGACGATCGGCGAGATCACCGCGGCCGCGCAGGTGATGCGCGAGCTGTCGAACAAGGTGCCAGTGCCGCCGCATCCGAACCTGGTCGACGTCGTGGGCACCGGCGGCGACGGTGCGCACACCTTCAACATCTCCACCTGCTCAATGTTCGTCGCCGCTGCGGCGGGCGCGCAGGTCGCCAAGCACGGCGGCCGCAGCGTGTCGAGCAAGACCGGCAGCGCCGACGTGCTGGAGGCGCTGGGCGCCAACATCATGCTGACGCCGACCCAGGTGGCCGAGAGCGTCAAGGCCTGCGGCATCGGCTTCATGTTCGCGCCCAACCACCATCCGGCGATGAAGAACATCGCGCCGGTGCGCCGAGAACTGGGCGTGCGCACGATCTTCAACATCCTGGGCCCGCTGACCAACCCGGCCGGCGCGACCAATATCCTGATGGGCGTGTTCCACCCCGACCTGGTCGGCATCCAGGTGCGCGTGATGCAGCGCCTGGGCGCCGAGCACGCGGTAGTCGTCTATGGCAAGGACGGCATGGACGAGGTCTCGCTCGGCGCCGCGACGATGGTCGGCGAGCTGAAGAACGGCGAGGTGCGCGAGTACGAGATCCATCCCGAGGACTTCGGCCTGGCGATGGTCAGCAACCGCAGCTTGAAGGTGGCCGGGCCGGACGAATCGAAGGCCATGCTGCTCGGCGCGCTCGACAACGAGGCCACCGCCGCCCGCGACATCGTGATCCTGAACGCCGGCGCCACGCTCTACGCGGGCAATGTGGCCGATTCGATCGCCGACGGCATCGCGCTGGCTCGCGAGGCGATCGCCAGCGGAAAGGCGCGGGCCAAGCTCGACCAGTTCGTGACGGTGACGCGAGGCTTCTGATGTCCGACATCCTGAACAAGATCGTCGAGGTCAAGCGTGAGGAAGTCGCCGCGGCGCGCCGGCACCGTTCGCTGGCCAGCGTCCGCGACGAGGCCGAGGGCCGGCACGACGTGCGCGGCTTCGAGGCCGCGCTGCGCGCGAAGGTAGCCGCCGGCCAGGCTGGCGTGATCGCCGAGATCAAGAAGGCCAGCCCCAGCAAGGGCGTGATCCGCGCCGATTTCCGCCCGGCAGCCATCGCCGAAAGCTACGCGACTCATGGTGCCGCCTGCCTGAGCGTGCTGACCGACGAGCGCTTCTTCCAGGGTTCGATCCCCTACCTGCAGCAAGCGCGCGCCGCCTGCGAACTGCCGGTGCTGCGCAAGGACTTCATGATCGACGAGTACCAGGTCTTCGAAGCCCGCGCGATCGGCGCCGACTGCATCCTCTTGATCGCCGCCTGCCTGGACGACGCGCAGATGGCCGACCTTGAAGCGGTGGCCCATGCGCTGAAGCTGGACGTGCTGGTCGAGGTCCACGACGGCGAGGAACTGGAACGCGCGCTGAAGCACACGAAGACGCCGCTGGTCGGCATCAACAACCGCAACCTGCGGACCTTCGACGTGAGCCTGCAGACCAGCATCGGCCTGCTGCCCAAGGTGCCGGCAGACCGGCTGCTGGTGACCGAATCGGGCATCGTGACGAAGGCCGACGTGCAGCGCATGCGCGGGGCGAACGTGAACGCCTTCCTGGTCGGCGAGACCTTCATGCGCGCGCCGGATCCGGGCGCGGCGCTGGCGGAGCTGTTCGCTTGATGAACTTCCAGGTCGGCGCTGGCTGGCAGCCGGTGCTGGATGCCTGGCGCGCGAGTGCCGAGGGCCGCAAGCTGCTGGCCTACCTCGCGGAGCGCGAGGCCGCCGGCGCGACGATCTACCCGCCCGACCCGCTGCGCGCGCTGCGGCTGACCCCGCTGGCCGACACGCGGGTCGTGATCCTGGGCCAGGATCCGTACCACGGGCCCGGCCAGGCCGAGGGCCTGGCCTTTTCGGTGCAGCCCGAGCTGCGCAAGCTGCCGCCGAGCCTGAAGAACATCTTCAAGGAACTGCAGCGCGATCTCGGGCAGCAGCCGCCGATGAACGGCCACCTGGGCGCCTGGGCCGAGCGCGGTGTGCTGCTGCTGAACACCAGCCTGACGGTCGAGGACGGCCAGCCGGCCAGCCATGCCAAGCGCGGCTGGGAGGCGCTGACCGACGCGCTGATCAAAGCTGCCGCGGCCGATCCGGCGCCGAAGGTCTTCATGCTGTGGGGCGCTCACGCCCAGGCGAAAGCGCCGCTGGTCGAAGGGCACGGGCATCTGGTGCTGCAGTCCAACCACCCGTCGCCGCTGTCGGCTTCGCGGCCACCGGTGCCGTTCATCGGCAACGGTCACTTCTCGACGGCTACCCGCTGGCTGGCCGAAAAGGACCGGGCGATCGATTTCAGTCTCTGAGTCGGGCGGAGCCTCGGGCTGCGGCCGGAGCCGTCCACTCCATGTCCCCCGCCCGCTGCGCGGGCTCCTCCTTTACTTCCGTGGCCGGCCCCAGCCACATCCCGAGGCAAACGACCAACGGTCGTTCTTGGGGCAAGCGGAGTGATGGGGTGTCCCAAAGCGCAAGTAAAGGAGGAGGCCGCGAAGCGGCCGCGGGACATGGAGCTTTGGGATGCCCCGTCGCTTCGTGCTCGTCATAAGCGAGCAGCCAAAAAAACGGCCACCTCAGTGGTGGCCGCGTTTCCGTGCACCGCCCCGATCAGTCCCTGATCTCCTGCGACTTGTGCAGACCCAGCGCCGCCAGCGTGCAGGCCGCGCCCGACAGCAGGTAGACGCTCAGGTAGGCCAGGCCGAAGTGGGCCGACAGGCCCAGTGCCACCAGCGGCGCGAAGGCGGCGCCGATCAGCCAGCCGAGGTCGGAGGTCAGTGCCGCGCCGGTATAGCGATAGCGCGGGCCGAAGTTGGCCGAGGTGGCGCCGGCGGCCTGGCCGTAGGACAGGCCCAGCAGCGCGAAGCCGAGCAGGATGAACAGGTTCTCGCCCAGGCCGCCGGCGTTCAGCAGCGTCGGCGCGAAGCCGCTGTACACGGCGATCAGGATCGCCAGCGCGCCCAGCGTGCTGCGGCGGCCGAAACGGTCGGCGATCCAGCCGGAGGCCAGGGTGCCGAGGATGCCCAGCACGCCGCCGATCAGCTCGATCTCCAGCACGTCGTTGATCGGCTGCGTCGCGTGCAAGGTGATCCAGGACAGCGGGAACAGCGTCACCAGGTGGAACAGCGCATAGCTGGCCAGCGCGGCGAAGGCGCCGATCAGCATGTTCGGGCCGCGGTTGGCGATCAGCTCGCGCACCGGCACCGGCTCCAGTTGGTTCTGCGCCAGCAGCGCGTCGTACTCGTTGGTGACGACCAGGCGCAAGCGGGCGAACAGCGCGACCACGTTGATCGCGAAGGCCACGTAGAACGGGTAGCGCCAGCCCCAGTCCATGAAGTCGTCGGTTTCCAGGTTCGAGTGCAGGAACAGGAACAGCGCGGCGGCGATGATGAAGCCGATCGGCGCGCCCATCTGCGGCACCATCGCGTACCAGCCGCGGCGCTTCTCGGGCGCGTTCAGCGCCAGCAGCGAGGGCAGGCCGTCCCAGGAGCCGCCCAGCGCGATGCCCTGGAAACAGCGCAGCACCGACAGCAGCGCGATGGACCAAGGGCCGATCTGCGCGTAGCCGGGCAGGAAGGCGATGCCGGCGGTGGAGAAGCCCAGTAGGAACAGGGCGGCCGTCAGCTTGACGCCGCGGCCCCAGCGCCGCTGGATCGCCATGAACAGCACGGTGCCCAGCGGCCGTGTGATGAAGGCCAGCGCGAAGATCGCGAACGACCACAGCGTGCCTTCCAGGCGGAGTTCGAACGGGAAGAAGATTTCCGGGAACACCAGCACCGAGGCGATGCCGTAGACGAAATAGTCGAAATATTCGGACGCGCGGCCGATGACAACGCCGACGGCGATCTCACTGGGCTTGATGCCTTCGTGGGCGGTATGGGCGCGCGTCTCGCGCTCCATATCGCGCGGCGACAGGTTGTGGTCGTGGCTGATGCTGGACATCGTGCTTGCTCGCGTTTAACTTCCAAATCCGGATTTCCGGTCTTCGCAGATCTTCAGGTTCGCAGGATCGCACTGGTCGGCTGTTGATGCCATAGGACAAAACGTCCAATGGCCTAACGGCCAGGTTCGGCGTAGATTCTGCTCGCCTCCCCGAAATCGCCCAAGTCATTTCCCAGCACGCCTGTATGAAGACACTTCGCAGCCTGGCGCTGTTGTTGCCCCTTGCCCTGCTGGCCTTGCTGGCGGGCTGCAACACGGTTGTTCTGAACCCGTCCGGCGACATCGCCGCTCAGCAGGCCAAGCTGGTGGTTCAGTCCACCGTGCTGATGCTGCTGATCGTCGTCCCGGTGATCGCGCTGACGCTGTGGTTCGCCTGGCACTTCCGCGCCTCGAACAAGCGGGCGGACTACCGCCCCGATTGGGATCACTCGACCCAGCTCGAGCTGATCATCTGGGCCGCGCCGCTGCTGATCATCATCGCGCTGGGCGCGCTGACCTGGATCAGCACGCACACGATGGACCCGTACCGCCCACTGAAGCGCGTCGATGCCGAGCGCCGCGTCGCGGCCGACGTGAAGCCGCTGGAGGTCGAGGTCGTGGCGCTCGACTGGAAGTGGCTGTTCATCTATCCCGAGCAGGGCATCGCGCTGGTCAATGAGATGGCCGCGCCGGTGGACCGCCCGATCCATTTCAAGCTGACCGCGTCGACGGTGATGAACGCCTTCTACGTGCCCGAACTGGCCGGCATGGTCTACACGATGCCCGGCATGCAGACGCAGCTGCACGCGGTGATCAACAAGCCGGGCAACTTCGAGGGCTTCTCGTCGAACTACAGCGGTGCCGGCTTCTCGCACATGCGCTTCCGCTTCCTGGGCCTGAGCGACGCCGACTTCGAGGCCTGGGTCGAGAAGAACAAGCAGGAGGGCGCCGGCAACGCACTGTCGCGCGAGGCTTACCTGAAGCTGGTCCAGCCGAGCGAGAAGGAGCCGGTGCGCCGCTACGCCTCGGTGGACAAGAACCTGTACCGCGCGATCTACGACCGCTGCGTCGAGGCCAACAAGATGTGCACCAGCGACATGATGGCCATCGACGACAACGGCGGCATCGGCGGTGCGCCGGGCGCCTACAACCTCGCCTCGCTGGACGAAGCGACGCGCCGGCGCCTGGGCATCAGCGAACTGCGCACCGGCGAGAAGGGCCGCACCTACGTGGCCGCGCTGTGCACGCCGGCCAATCCCGAGGGCGTCACTCCGAAAAACGCCCCGACGAGCGCCCCGCCGCAGAAGGTCTCGGCCGCTGAAGAAGCGCCGTCGAGCCGCCAGCAATAACCCGCCCAAGAATGACCATGGACTTCAAGACGCTCTTGCTCGGCCGGCTCGGCTGGGACGCGATCCCCTTCCACGAGCCTATCCTGCTCGTCACCTTCGCCATGGTGGCGCTCGGTGGTGCCGTGGTGCTGGGCGCACTGACCTACTTCAAGCTGTGGGGCTACCTCTGGCGCGAGTGGTTCACCAGCATCGACCACAAGAAGATCGGCATCATGTACATGGTGCTCGGGATCATCATGCTGCTGCGCGGCTTCGCCGACGCCGCGATGATGCGCATGCAGCAGGCCATCTCGTTCGGCGACAACGCCGGCGTCCTGCCGCCGCACCACTACGACCAGATCTTCACCGCCCACGGCGTGATCATGATCTTCTTCGTGGCGATGCCGCTGGTCACCGGGCTGATGAACTACGTCGTGCCGCTGCAGATCGGCGCGCGCGACGTGGCCTTCCCCTTCCTGAACAACTTCAGCTTCTGGATGACGACCTCCGGCGCGGTGCTGGTGATGATGTCGCTGTTCGTCGGCGAGTTTGCGCGCACCGGCTGGCTGGCGTATCCGCCGCTGTCGGGCATCCTCGCCAGCCCCGACGTGGGCGTGGACTACTACATCTGGTCATTGCAGATCGCCGGCATCGGCACGCTGCTGTCGGGCGTGAACCTGCTGGTGACCATCGTCAAGATGCGCGCGCCGGGCATGGGCCTGATGCGCATGCCGATCTTCACCTGGACGGCGCTGTGCACCAACACGCTGATCATCGCCGCCTTCCCGGTGCTGACGGCCGTGCTGGCCCTGCTCTCGCTGGACCGCTACGTCGGCACGAACTTCTTCTCGAACGACTTCGGCGGCAACGCCATGATGTACGTGAACCTGATCTGGATCTGGGGCCACCCCGAGGTCTACATCCTGGTGCTGCCGGTGTTCGGCGTGTTCTCCGAAGTGGTGGCCACCTTCTCGTCCAAGCGCCTGTTCGGCTACGCGTCGATGGTCTACGCGACGCTGGTGATCACGATCCTGTCCTACCTCGTGTGGCTGCACCACTTCTTCACGATGGGCAGCGGCGCGAGCGTGAATAGCTTTTTCGGCATCACGACGATGATCATCTCGATCCCGACCGGGGCGAAGATCTTCAACTGGCTGTTCACGATGTACCGCGGCCGCATCCGCTTCGAGGTGCCGATGCTGTGGACGGTGGGCTTCATGGTCACCTTCGTGATCGGCGGCATGACCGGCGTGCTGCTGGCCGTGCCCCCGGCGGACTTCGTGCTGCACAACAGCCTGTTCCTGATCGCCCACTTCCACAACGTGATCATCGGCGGCGTGCTGTTCGGCCTGATGGCGGGCATCAACTACTGGTTCCCCAAGGCCTTCGGTTTCAAGCTCAATGATTTCTGGGGTCGCTGCTCGTTCTGGTTCTGGCAGATCGGCTTCTGGTTCGCCTTCGCGCCGCTGTACGTGCTGGGCCTGATGGGCGTCACGCGCCGGCTGAGCCACTTCGAGGATCCGTCGCTGCAGATCTGGTTCCAGATCGCCGCCTTCGGCGCCTTCCTGATTGCGCTGGGCATCGGCAGCTTCCTGATCCAGCTGTACGTCAGCATCCGCGACCGCGAGAAGCTGCGCGACGTGACCGGCGACCCGTGGGACGGCCGCACCCTGGAGTGGTCCACGGCCTCGCCGCCGCCGAACTACAACTTCGCGTTCACGCCGGTCATCCACGACAGCGACGCCTGGTGGGACATGAAGAAGGCCGGCTACCAGCGCCCGACCGGTGGCTTCATCGACATCCACATGCCGAAGAACACCGGCGCCGGCATCATCCTGGCGGGCCTGTCCACCGTGTTCGGCTTCGCGATGATCTGGCACATGTGGCTGATCGCCGGCGTCGCCTTCGCCGCGACGCTGATCGCCACGATCGTCCACACCTTCAACTACAAGCGCGACTATCACATCCATGCGGACGAGGTCGTCCGCACCGAGGCTGAGCGCACAAGGATGCTGGCAGCATGAGCACCACCTCCCTCCACCCTAATGCCGCCGCGCCGATGGGCAGCGAGCGCTTCTACCTGAAGGAAGAGCATCACGTCGAGAACGGCACCCTGCTCGGGTTCTGGCTCTACCTGATGAGCGACTGCCTGATCTTCGCCTGCCTGTTCGCCGTGTACGGCGTGCTGGGCCGCAGCTACGCCGCGGGCCCGTCCGGTGCCGACCTGTTCGACCTGCCGCTGGTGGCGCTGAACACCTCGATGCTGCTGTTCTCGTCGATCACCTACGGCTTCTCGGTGCTGGAGATGCAGAAGAACCGCGTCAAGCCGATGCTGTTCTGGCTGGCGGTGACGGGCCTGTTCGGCGCGGCCTTCCTGTTCTTCGAGCTGTATGAATTCGCGCACCTGATCCATGAGGGCGCCGGCCCGCAGCGCAGTGCCTTCCTGTCCAGCTTCTTCACGCTGGTCGGCACGCACGGCCTGCACGTCACCTTCGGCATCGTCTGGTTGATCGTGCTGATGGTGCAGGTGGGCAGGTTCGGCCTGACGAACGCCAACCGCCGCCGCCTGTACTGCCTGTCGCTGTTCTGGCACTTCCTGGACGTCGTCTGGATCGGCGTGTTCACCTTTGTCTACCTGATGGGATCGATGGCATGAGCGCGAACCACCACAAGCACGAGCACGGCCACGCCGAGGGTCATGAAGACTATGGCTTCGAGGTACCGCACAGCAGCTTCAAGGGCTACGTCACCGGCTTCATCCTGTCGGTGATCCTGACGGCGATCCCGTTCTGGCTGGTGATGGCCAAGGTCTTCGACAAGCCCAGCACGACGGCGCTGGTGTGCGTCTTCTTCGGCGCGGTGCAGATCGTGGTCCACATGATCTACTTCCTGCACATGAGCACGAAGAGCGAAGGCGGCTGGTCGATGCTGGCGCTGATCTTCACCGTGGTGGTGGTCGTGATCACGCTGTCGGGCTCGATCTGGGTCATGTATCACATGAACGCGAACATGATGCCGACGATGTCGCCGGCCGACATGAAGAACATGCCCTGATCGCGCTCGCAGTGGGACGCAGTAAACGAGGAGCGGTGCTGGCTTTGCTGGCGCTGCTCTTTTTCATATTCGTGGCGCTGTGCGTCTGGCAGGTCGAGCGCCGGGCGTGGAAGCTGGCGCTGATCGAGAAGGTCGAGGCACGCGTCCACGCGGGGCCCGTCGAACTGCCGGCAAGCTTCGACGACGACGAGTACCTGCATGTGCGCGCCGCCGGCCGCTTCCGCTATGACGCGCAGGTCTTCACCCAGGCGGTCACCGAGAAGGGCGCGGGCTTCTGGGTGATGACGCCGCTGGTGATGGCCGACGGCACGACCTTGCTGGTCAACCGGGGCTTCGTGCCGCCCGAGTCACGCGAGGCGGTGAAGACCGGGCCTGAGGGCGAGATTCGACTGACCGGGCTGCTGCGCCTCAGCGAGCCGGGCGGCGGCTTCCTGCGCAAGAACGATCCGGCAGCTGGACGCTGGTTCTCGCGCGACGTGGCGGCCATCGCCGCGCAGCAGGGGCTGCAAGGTGTGCGGCCGGAGCGCTTCGTCGATCTCGACGCCGGCGCTGCGCTGCCCATCGCCGGCCTCACCGTCATCAGCTTCCACAACAGCCACCTCGTCTACGCGCTTACCTGGGCGGGCCTGGCGCTGATGTGCCTCGGCGGGGCCGCCTTCGTCTTGCGGCAACAATCCGCGGATGACTGATCCGGACGTCAAGACCGCGGGCTTCAAGAACATGCAGCAACTGATCCAGCTCCGCTGGGTTGCGGTGCTGGGCCAGTTCGTCACGATCGAGCTTGCCTATCGCGGGCTCGACATCCCGCTGCCGATCGACCTGATGCAGGTCGTGCTCGGCTGCCTGGTCGCCTTCAACGGCGCGAGCCTGTTGCGCTGGCACGGCCAGCGCGAGGTCAGCAACACCGAGTTGCTGCTGGCGCTGGGCGTGGACGTGGCGCTGCTGACGGCGCAGCTGTACCTCAGCGGCGGTGCCAGCAATCCCTTCGTGTTCCTCTACCTGCTGCAGGTGATCCTCGGCGCGGTGCTGCTGGAAGCGGCGTCGACCTGGATCCTGGTGGCCCTCACCAGCCTGTGCTTCGCGGGCCTGGCGCTGTTCGCCGCACCGCTGCCCTTGCCGCAGGACCTGGCGATCGGCTTTGCCAGCCCCTATGTGGAAGGGCTGTTCATCTGCTTCGTGCTCAGCGCCGGCCTGCTGGTGTTCATGATCACGCGGATCACGCGCAACCTGCGCCAGCGCGACGAGCGCCTGGCCGGCCTGCGCCAGCGGGCGGCCGAAGAGGAGCACATCGTCCGCATGGGCCTGCTGGCCTCCGGCGCCGCGCACGAGCTGGGCACGCCGCTGTCCACCTTGGCGGTGATCCTGGGCGACTGGCGGCGCATGCCGGCCTTCCGCGCTGACCCCGAGCTGATCCAGGAAGTGGCCGAGATGCAGGCCCAGGTGCTGCGCTGCAAGGCCATCGTCAGCGGCATCCTGATGTCGGCCGGCGAGGCGCGCGGCGAGGGCTCGGCACGGACGACGGTGCGCGAATTCATAGACGGCCTGGTGCACGAATGGCGCGGCACCCGTGCCGTCGGGACGTTCCGTTATGACAACCGCTTCGGCGATGACCTGCCGATGGCGGCCGACTCGGCCGTCAAGCAGATGATCTGCAACGTGCTGGACAATGCGCAGGAAGCCTCGCCGCGCTGGCTGTCCGTCGAGGTGACCCGGCAGGACGAGGCGCTGGTGCTCGCGGTGACCGATGCCGGCCCTGGCTTCCCGCCCGAGATGCTGGCCGCGCTGGGCAAGCCCTACCAGTCCAGCAAAGGCCGGCCCGGCGGCGGCCTCGGGCTGTTCCTGGTGATGAACGTGGCGCGCACGCTGGGCGGCACGGTGACGGTGCGCAACCGCGAGGACGGGGCCGGTGCGGTCGTCACCATCGCGCTACCACTGGCCTCGCTGGTGCTGCAACCGGAGCTGGAACCGGATCGAGATGACTGAAGACGCTGCTGATGAACCCCGCCACCTGCTGATCGTCGAGGACGACGCTGCCTTCGCCCGCACGCTGGCGCGCTCGTTCGAGCGGCGCGGCTACCTTGTGCAGCTCGCTGCCAGCCGCGACGATCTGGCCGGTGCGCTGGCGGGTCAGACGCCCGGCTACGCGGTCGTCGACCTGAAACTCAACGGCGAGGCCTCGGGCCTGGCCTGCGTGCAGGCCCTGCATGAACACGACCCGGCGATGCTGATCGTCGTGCTGACCGGCTTCGCCAGCATCGCCACTGCCGTCGAGGCGATCAAGCTCGGCGCCTGCCACTACCTCGCCAAGCCCTCGAACACCGACGACATTGAGGCCGCCTTCGGCCGCGCCCAGGGCACGACCGAGGTCGAGCTGACGAGCCGCTCGTCGTCGATCAAGACGCTCGAATGGGAGCGCATCCACGAAACGCTGGTCGAGACCGGCTTCAATATCTCCGAGACGGCCCGCCGCCTGGGCATGCATCGCCGCACGCTCGCCCGGAAGTTGGGCAAGCAGCAGGTGAAGTAGCCGGCCGCCTACGGGCTGCTACCAATCGCATACATGGTTCTAAATTGGTATGGTTTGGCTTCGAGCCGGACCGCCCCTGAGGCGCGTCCCGGAATGAACCAAGGTAATGAGTCCATAAGGGCGGCCCGGCCATTGACGGCGCGTCGAGTCTGGTACTAAACTGGTATTAACTTACGCGAATCAATGGACACAGTCGTTCTCCTTTCCCAAGACGCTTTGGCCGCCGGGCCGTGCTACCTGATCGGCGTGGATGGCGGTGGCACCGGCACCCGGGTGCGTCTGGCGGATGCCGACGGCCGCCTGCTGGGGCAGGGCGAGGCCGGCCCCTCGGCACTGGGCCAAGGGGCCGAGCAGGCCTGGCGCCACGTCGGCCAGGCGGTCGCCGCGGCGGCGGCGCAGGCGGGCATCGAGCGGCTTGACCCGGCGCAGTGCGCGATCGGGCTCGGGCTTTCCGGCGTAAGCATCCAGGCCCAGGCCCGGCGATTTCTCGACACCCAGCCCGGCTATGCGCTGCTGGCGCTGGACAGCGACGGCTGGACCACGGTGCTCGGCGCCCATGGTGGCCAGCCGGGCCTGGTGATCGCCGCCGGCACCGGCGCGATCGGTGAGGCGCTGCGGCGCGACGGCTCGCGCGCGGTCAGCAGCGGCTGGGGCTGGATCGGGGGTGACGAGGGCAGCGGCTGCTGGCTGGGCCTGAAGGCGATCGCTCATGTGCAGGAGACCCTGGACGGCCGCGCCGCCGAGGGCGCGCTGGCCCGTGCGGTGATGGCCGCCGCCGGCAGCGAGCGCGTGAGCATCCTGGCCTGGAAGGCCGCGGCCGGGCAGACCGGCTTCGCCGCGTTGGCGCCGCTGGTGTTCGAGACGGCCGAGGCCGATCCGGTGGCCGCGCGCTTCGTGGCCGAGGCCTCGGCCGAACTGCAGAAGCTCGCCGCCGCGCTCGACCCACGAGGCGAACTGCCGCTGGCGCTCAGCGGCAGCATCGCCCGCCGGCTGGAGGCGCACTTCCCCGCGGCGCTGCGCGCGCGCTGCGTGCCGGTGCAGGGCGATTCTGCCGCTGGCGGCCTGCTGCTGGCGCGCCAGGCGCTCGACGAGAAGAGAACCCAGGGACGACAACAATGACGACCAAGCTGCCCTTCGAATTCAGGCCCGACGAGAAGGAGTCGTCGCCGCTGTACATGCAGCTCGCCCAGAAGCTGGCCCAGGCGATCCGCGATGGCCACTACCAGGCCGACGAGGCGCTGCCGTCCGAGCGTGTGCTCAGCGAATCGCTGGACCTGTCGCGCGTGACGGCGCGCAAGGCGATCGACCGGCTGGTCGAGCAAGGCCTGATCATCCGCAAGCGCGGCTCGGGCAACTACATCGCGCCCAAGCTGGAGCAGCCGCTGTCGCGCCTGACCAGCTTCTCCGAGGAACTGCAGCAGCGCGGCTTCAAGCCGGGCTCGCGCTGGTTGACGCGCGGCTTCTCGATGGCGGCGCCGGACGAACAGCTTTCGCTGGGCCTGAAGACCGGCGAGCGCGTGGCGCGCCTGGAGCGCTTGCGCCTGGCCGATTCGGTCGTGATGGCCTACGAGGTCAGCGTGCTGCCGGAATCGGTGCTGCCAGACCCGCACGCGGTGGCGTCCTCGCTGTACGAGCACCTGTCCGCCCACGGCGGCGCGCCGGTGCGCGCGCTGCAGCACATCCGCGCGATCAACGCCGAGCCCAAGCTGGCCTCGCTGCTGGAGGTTCCGGTGGGCCAGGCGGTGCTGTTCATCACGCGGGTCGGCTACCTCGAATCGGGCCACGCCGTCGAACTCACGCACTCGTACTGCCGCAGCGACTACTACGACTTCGTCGCCGAGATGAGGCGTGAGTGATGGCCGTTGACGTAAGCGGCTATGTGCTGACGCCGCAGGGCTTCGCCCGCGGCACGCTGGCGCACGAGCACGGCCGGATCGTGGCCATCGAAGGCCCGCCGGCCAGCGAAGCGGAGGCGCGAACAGGTGAGTTGCCGCTGATCCTGCCCGGCTTCATCGACTGCCACGTCCACGGCGGCGGCGGGCGCGACACGATGGAGGGCGGTGACGCCGCCGCGACGATCGCCCGCATGCATGCCCGCCACGGCACGACCTCGATGCTGGCGACGACGATGACGGCGCCGCTGGTCGAGATCCAGGCCGCACTGGCGGCACTCGGCCCGGTCTGCCATGAGCGCGTGCCCGGTGCGGCCCGCGTGCTCGGCGTGCACCTGGAAGGCCCGTACATCAACCCCGGCAAGCTCGGCGCCCAGCCGGACTTCGCCAAGCCGGCCAGCCTAGCCGAGGTGCTCGCGCTGCACGCGCTGGCGCCGATCCGGCTGATCACCTTGGCGCCCGAGCTGCCGGGCAACCTCGAGCTGATCGGCGAGCTGCGCGCCGCGGGCTTCCGCGTGCAGATCGGCCACACGGCCGGCAGCTATGAGGACGGCGTCGCCGCGCTGGAGCGCGGTGCCGGCGGCTTCACGCACCTGTTCAACGCGATGACCGGCCTGCACCACCGCAGGCCCGGCATGGTCGGCGCCGCGCTGGCCCACGCGCAGTACGCCGAATTGATCCCGGACCTGCTGCATGTGCATCCTGGCGCCGTGCGCGTGGCGCTGCGCGCGATCCCCTGCCTGTTCTGCGTGACCGATTCCACCGCCGCAGCCGGCATGCCCGATGGCGACTACCAGCTCGGCCGCCAGACGGTCACCAAGTGCATGGGCGGCGTGCGCCTGGCTGACGGCACGCTCGCCGGCAGCACGCTGACGATGGACCAGGCGCTGCGCAACCTGGTGCTGGAACTGGGGCTGCCGCTGGCGGACTCCTCGCGCCGCGTATCGACCCACGCGGCCGACTACCTGGGCCTGGAAGATCGCGGGCGCCTCGCCGTCGGTGCCTGGGCAGATTTCGTTGTTGTGGACCCGCGTGCGCTGAGCTTGCAGCGCGTGGTCATCGAAGGAGAAGAAGTTGACCTCGAAGATGTATGAAGAAGCGCTGAGCGCACCGGCCGCCGTCGCGCGGCAACTGTCGCTGGATGGCGATGCCTACGCGGCGCTCGGCACCTCGCTGCGCGACCTGCCGCCGGCCTCGCTGCTGACGATCGCCCGCGGCAGCTCCGACCACGCCTCGCAGTACATGGCCTACCTGATCATGGCGCGGCTGGGCCGGCTGGTGACCTCGCTGCCGATGTCGCTGGTGACGCTGTACCAGTCGAAGATCCATGCCGAGGGCCTGGTGTCCTTCGCGTTCTCGCAGTCCGGCCAGAGCCCGGACCTGGTGGCGCCCACGCAGTTCCTGCGCGAGAACGGCGCCCGCACGGTGGCCTTCGTCAATGCCGGCGGCTCACCGTTGGCCGCCGCCTCGCAGTTCGTGTTCCCGCTGCACTCCGGCCCGGAGCAGAGCGTGGCCGCGACGAAGAGCTATATCGCGCAGTTGGTGGCGGGCGCCCGCGTCGTGGCCGCCTGGTCGCAAGACCCGGACCTGGCCGCCGCGCTGCAGGACCTGCCGAAGGTGCTGGAGCAGGCCGCCCAGCAGGACTGGTCCGCCGCCGTCGAGGTGCTGAAAGGGGCCGACAAGCTGTTCGTGATCGGCCGCGGCACCGGCCTGCCGATCGCGATGGAAGCGGCGCTGAAGTTCAAGGAAACCTGCGGCATCCAGGCCGAGGCCTTCTCCGGCGCCGAGGTCAAGCACGGCCCGATGGCCCTGGTGGACGAGGGCTACCCGATGCTGGTGTTTGCGCCGCGCGGCCCCGCACAGGCGGGCCTGCTGGCGCTGGCCGAGGAGATGCGTGGCCGCGGCGCGCGCGTGCTGCTGGCCGCACCGGCCGGCACGCCCGGCGCCGAACTGGCGCTCTCGACCACCGGCAACGAAGACCTGGACCCGATCACCGTCGTGCAGAGCTTCTACCCGATGGTCGAGGCGCTGGCCCGCGCGCGCGGGCTGAACCCGGACCAGCCGCGCCACCTCAACAAGGTCACGAAGACCCACTGACATGGAGCTCCTCGTCCAACGAGTACGTTGGCCGGTCCCCCGAGGGGACGGCGGCACTCGCGGCATCGAGCCGCGAGCATGCCGCCAGCGGGGCCGGCTTGGGAGCGGCCCGGCGCACGACCCCAAATTCAAGTTCAGCGCAATGGAAAGCTGATATGACTGACAAATTCTTTCCTGGCCAGTTGGTGATGGTCGACATCCCGGGCACGAGCCTCGATGCCGACACCGCCGAGTTCCTGGGCGCCAACAAGATCCGCGCCGTCTGCCTGTTCCGCAAGAACCTCGGCAGCGAGGACGAGATCCGCCAACTGACCCGCGACCTGCGCGCCGCGATGGGCGAGCGCGCGCTGATCGGCATCGACCAGGAGGGCGGCTCGGTGATCCGCGCGCTGAGCGTGCCGCAGGCGCCGGCCGCTATGGCGCTGGGCGCGATCGACGACGAGGCCACGGCCGAGGCGGTAGGTGCGGCGGTGGCGCGCGGCCTGCGCTTCCTGGGCATCAACTGGAACTTCGCGCCGGTGCTGGACATCAACAACAACCCGGCCAACCCGGTGATCGGCGAGCGCAGCTTCGGCGAAAGTCCGGAGCGAGTCACTCGATTGGCGAAGGCATGGATGCGCGGCTCGCTCCGCGAGCATGTGGCCTGCTGCGTCAAGCACTTCCCCGGCCATGGCGACACGCACGTCGATTCGCATCACGCGCTGCCGACGGTCGACAAGACGCTGGAGGCGCTGGAGGCGCTGGAGCTGAAGCCCTTCCGCGCGCTGGCCCAGGTGGCCCCGGCCATGATGACGGCGCACATCGTCTACCCGCAGATCGATCCCGAGCATCCGGCCACGCTCAGCAAGCCCATCCTCGGCGAGCTGCTGCGAAAAAGCATCGGCTACCAGGGCGCCGTCATCACCGACGCGCTGATGATGAAGGCGGTGTTCGACCGCTTCGGCTATGCCCGCGCCTCGGTGCTGGCGCTGCAGGCCGGCGCCGACATGCCGCTGGCGCAGGGCAGCAAGGAAGAACAGAAGGTCGTGCTGGACGCGATCGCGAACGGCCTGTCCGACGGCAGCTTGAGCCCGGAGGCACTGCTGACGGCACGCCGTCGCCTGGACACGCTGGCCGAGGCCTACCCGCTCGTGCAGACCGCCTATGCCGCCGAGCAGCGTGCCGCGGACGACGCGCTGATGCACGCCACCTGGGCCCGCGCGCTCTGCGCGCTGAGCGGCGCGAAGGCCCCGGCACCGGGCCAGGCGCTGCGTGTGATCACGCAGGCCTCGGTGATCAGCGACGGCGTGTCCGAAGCCGGCCTGCCGGTCGAGCGCGTGCAGGCGCTGTTCGCAGGCTTCGCCGACGTGGAGTTGCTGCAACTGCCCAGCCTCACACAGATGCAGCCCGGCGACGTGCCCCGCGACGGGCGGCTCAACGTGCTGGTGTCCAACCAGCGCAAGCGCTACGCGAAGGCCGCGAGCGGCGCGGCGATCGACCTGCACCTGGCGATCTGGAATCCCTTCCAGGTGCTGGACCTGCCGGTGCCGGCGGTGATCACCTGGGGCTATGCCGACGGTGCGATGGCCGCGCTGAAGGCTTGGCTGGAAGGCCGGGCCGAGGCGGGTGCCCAGGCCCCGGTGACGCTGAACTAACGGGTTATGTCGATGGCCAAGAATCCGATGCGCTGGGTGCCCAGCCTGTATTTCACGCAGGGGATGCAGTTCTTCGTCGTGATGTACCTGGTCGCCTTCCCGCTGAAGAACCTTGGCGTGGCGAACGACCAGATCGCGCACTGGACCGGCCTGATCGGCACGGCCTGGGCCGTCAAGCCGCTGTGGAGCCCGTTTCTCGAACTGCTGAAGAGCAAGAAGACGATCGTCGTCGCGATGCAGTCGCTCGGTGCCATCGCGCTCGCGCTGATGGCGCTGAGCCTGCAACTGCCCGGGTGGTTTGCTGCGGTGATCGCCGTGCTGTTCCTGGTGGCCTATGCCTCGGCCACGCATGACATCGCCTGCGACGGCCTCTACATGGCCTCGCTGGACAACCAGCGCCAAGCCGCCTATGCCGGCTGGCAGGGCGCCTTCTTCAACGGCGCACGCTTCTTTATGATCGGCGTCGTGATGAAGGTGGCTGGCGCGCTGGAGGGGCCGATGGGCATCGCCAACGCATGGTCGCTGGTGTTCGCCGGGCTGGCCGTGCTGCTGGCCAGCCTCGCCGGCTACAACGCCTGGGCGCTGCCCGGGCGGCTGAGCACCGAGCACAGCGAACTGACGGCGGCTGGCATCTGGGCGACGACGCGCGAGATCATCGTCGAGTTCTTCCGCAAGCCGGGCATCTGGATCGCCGTGCTGTTCATCGTGCTGTTCCGCTTCGCCGAGGGGCAGGTGCAGACGATCGGCCCGCTGTTCCTGATCGAGGCGCGCGACAAGGGCGGCCTGGGCCTGACGACCAGCCAGGTCGCCGACGTCTACGGCTGGGTCGGCAGTGGCGGCTTCCTGCTCGGCAGCATCATCGGCGGCTACTTCACCGCCTGGCTGGGCCTGAAGCGTGCGATGCCGGTGCTGATCCTCGCGATGGGCGTGCCCAACGTGACCTTCTGGTATCTCGCCAGCAGCCTGCCGGCGGACATGTGGCATGTCGGTGCGGCCGTGGGCATCGAGATGCTGGGCTACGGCTTCGGCTTCGTCGGCATGATCCTGTACATCATGCAGGCGGTGGCGCCCGGCAAGTACCAGACGGCGCACTACGCGCTGGGCTCCGGCGTGATGCAGCTGGGCTTCATCTTCAGCAAGACGATCAGCGGCGACATCCAGCTGGCGATGGGCTATCAGCACTTCTTCGCTTGGACCATCGTCTGCGGCCTGCCGGTGCTGGCGCTGATGTTCTTCGTGCGTATGCCGGGCAAGGCGGCTGTGAACGCGGTGGCGGCTGCGTGAGGGCCTGGCTGGTTGCAGCGCTGCTCGCGCCCGCGGTGGCCACGGCGGCGCCCGAGATCTTCTTCGATGACTTCAGCCAGCCCGACGTCGCCGCCCTGCAGGCCAGCGGCTGGACGCTGCGCGACAAGGCCGGCCATCCGGGCGTCGAAGGCGCGACGTGGACCCCGGCCGGCGTCTCGATGGCTAACGGCCTGCTTCGACTGACCGGCGAAAGTGACGGCACCGGCCCCGGCACGCGCCAGGTGCAGCTGTGCCACCAGCGCAAGTACCTCGAAGGCACGTACGCCGCGCGCGTGCGCTTCAGCGACGCGCCGGTGTCTGGCGTCGATGGCGACCCGGTGATCCAGACCTTCTACGTCGTCAGCCCGCTGAGGCACGACTTCGATCCCGAGTTCAGCGAGCTCGACTGGGAATACCTGCCCAACGGCGGCTGGGGCAAGCCCGAGACGCGGCTCTACGGCATCACCTGGCAGACGGTGCAGATGGATCCGTGGAACGCGTTCAACGCGGCCCACGAAGAGGTCCGCAGCCTGGCAGGCTGGCACACGCTGATGATGCAGGTCGGCGAAGGCCGCACGCGCTGGTTCGTCGACGGCCGGCAGGTCGCCGAGCACGGCGGGCGCAACTACCCGGTCGTGCCGATGGCGATCGCGTTCAGCCTGTGGTTCTCTCCTGATGGCCCCTTGACCAAGGGCGGTGAGCCGCGCGTCTATGAGGAAGACGTGGACTGGGTCTTTCATGCGCGCAATGAACTGCTGTCCACCGAGCAGGTGCAGTCGCAGGTGAAGCGGCTGCGCGATGCGTCGCTGCCGCGTGTGGATACGATGCCATCGAGCGGTCTGGCCAGCGCCTGCGACTTCTAGTCTAGGATCCTGCGGATGAATGCAGTCGAGACTTGGTGCGTGGCGGACGAGCCGGGACTGCGTGAACGGCTGGAGCAGCGCGCCGAGCCTCTGTTGCTGAAGGGCTTGGTGGCCGCATGGCCCGCCGTGCTGGCCGCACGCGAAACACGCCTTGGCATCTGTGACTACCTCAGCCGTTTCGACCGCGGCGTGGAAGTCGTGGCGACCAAGACACGCGCCGCTGCGCGTGGCGTGATGGGCTACAACGAGGAACTGACGGACTTCGCCTTCGTCAAGGCGCGGATGGGTCTTGCCGAGTTCATCGCGAACCTACGGGCCTATCTGCCTGTCGAGGCGGCACCGTCGATCGCCGCGCAGTGCGCCAAGGTTAGCGAGGTCATCCCGGGATTTCTGGACGAGAACCGTCTGCTCGCCTTGCCGGGCGTGGTGCCCAACTTCTGGCTGGGTAACGCACTGACGGTGCCGGTGCACCACGATCACCCGTACAACCTCGCCTGCGTTGTGGCCGGGCGCCGGCGCTTCACGCTGTTCCCGCCAGAGCAGATCGGCAATCTCTACATCGGCCCGCTGGAGCACACGCCCTCCGGCGCGCCGATCTCGGTCGTGCATCCGAAGTCGCCGGACTTGGATCGCTATCCGCGCTACCGCGATGCGCTGTCTTCGGCCCGGGTCTTCGAACTGGAGCCGGGCGACGCGCTCTACATCCCGCCGCTGTGGTTCCACCAGGTCGAGGCGCTGGAGAAGGTGAATCTGTTGATTAACTACTGGTGGCCGGTGTCCGGTGACGCGCAGCTGCCGACGCCGATCGCCAGCCTGATGCAGGCGATCCGTGTGTTGAATGCCTTGCCCGCCGCTCAGCGCGACGCATGGGCGGCGATGTTCGAGCACTACGCGGTGCAGCGCGATCGCGATCCCGCGGCTCACATTCCCGAGTCCTGGCTCGGCGCACTGGCGCGTCGGCGCTGAAGCCATGCAGCCGATCAAGGAAATCGACGGCGTCACGCGCGAGCGCTTTGAGCGCGAGGTGGTGCCGGGCTACGCGCCGGTGGTGATGCGCGGCCTGGTCGGGCATTGGCCGCTGGTGGCACAGGGGCGGGCGGGCCTGGAGCCCTGCCTGCAATACCTGATGGGCTTCGACAAGGGCGAGCCGGTCGATGCGGTGCTGGCGCGGCCGGAGCCTTCGCGCGCCTTCAGCTACAAGCCGGGCCTGGACGGGTTCAACTTCGTGCACGACAAGAAGCCCTATGCGGCCTTGTTCGAGCAGCTCTGGCGTTACAGCCACTTTGCCGAGCCGCCGAGCCTGGCGGCGCAGAGTGCGCTGGTCTCGGCCGCCCTGCCGGGCCTGGAGCTGGCCAATGCGTGCCCGCTGCTCGATGGCGACGCGGCACCGCGGATCTGGATCGGCAACCGGGCCAGCGTGCCGGCGCATTTCGACGATTCGCACAACCTGGCTTGCGTGGCTGCCGGCCGGCGCCGCTTCATGCTGCTGCCGCCGCAGTGCGCGCCGCTGCTGTACCTGGGGCCGCCGGACTACGCGCCGACCGCTGCGCCGATGTCCGTCGTGTCCGATCTGGAGCAGGCTGACCGGGCGCGTTTCCCTTTGCTCGATGAAGCGTTGGCGCAGGCCTTCGTAGCCGAACTGGAACCGGGCGACGCGATCTACATCCCGCCGTTGTGGTTCCATCAAGTGAACGCGCTGGCGCCGCACCTTAACATTCTCGTGAACTACTGGTGGCGGCCGCTGGCGGCGCCGCAGCGCAAGGACGACCTGCATCCGGCCGCCATGCGTCTGGCGATGCTGGCCCTGCGTCATCTGCCGGATGGCGAGCGTGAGGGCTGGCGGGCGCTGTTCGAGCACTATGTGTTCGGCGCGCGCGGCGAGGCGCTCTCGCACATTCCCGAAGGGCAGCGCCATCTGTTCGGCGATCTCGATGCGGCGGCAGACGAAGCGCATCGGAACCATATTGCCCAGCTCTTGCTGAAGCCCTGACGGCCCTCTTCAAATGAAGAGAGGGGAACGCCGTTGCGACGTTCCCCTCGGTGTGCGCATCGAAAACGCGACCCAAGCGGATCGCGTGAACGAGTGCATCAATACTTGATGCGAGCGGTCAGGTAGTACTGGCGGCCGTTCTCGTAGATCGCGCGAGGCTGCACGTCCGAGGCGTAGTACTTCAGCTTTGGGTTGTTCAAGTTCTGTCCATCGAGGCTGATGGCGAAGTTCTCGCTGATCTTGTAGCCGAGGGAGGCCGAGAGCACGCCGCCGCCCTTCTGGAAGTAGTCGGTGCCACGGTCGGTGCCGATGAAGATGTCATCGGTGTAGCTGTAGTTCAAGCGCGCGGAGAACTTGTCGTTCTCGTAGAAGCCGCCCACCGTGTACGAGTTCTTCGTATTGCCGCGCAGCACGTGGCCATCCTGGTCGCTGCCGTCTGCGTAGGTGTAGTTCGCATTAACGCCGAAGTTGCCAGCGATCGGCATTTCACCTGCCAGCTCGAAGCCCTTGACCGAGGCTCGCTTGTTGGTCAGGCCTGTGATGTTGAACTCGCGCGTGACCAATTGAGGCGCGCCGCCGGCGGTGGGGGTCAGCAGGGTCTGGTAGTCGGCGGTGAAGCTGCCGTCCGTGATGTAGCTGCCCATGCGCATGTAGAACGCACCGGCCGACACGAAGGCGCGCGGCGCGAAATACCACTCGATGTTGGCGTCGAAGTTGTTCGAGCGGATCGGCTTCAGGGCTGCGTTGCCGGCGGTGCCGCCGCCGATGGTGCTGTTGTCCAGGAACATGCCGGTGGTGGTCAGCTGGGTATAGGCCGACAGCGCGGTGTAGTCCGCACGAGTCAGCGTGCGGCTCACGGCCAGGCGGGCCACCACGTCCTTGGACAGGTCGATGCGCACGCTGGCGCTGGGCAGCAGGTCGGTGTAGCTGCGGTCGTCGCTGGTCGCGATGTAGCTGCCGAACAGCGAGGTGAAGTCCGGCGTCTCACCCGGATTGCTCGGTCGGAAGGAGCCCGAGGTCTGCTTGGTGCGAACCGCGCGCAGGCCGACATTGCCGGTCCAGCCGTTGCCTTCCAGTTCGCCTTGCACGTAGGCGGCGGTGCTGGTCTCCTTGACGCTGTACTCGCCGCCGTCGAAGGGCGAGCGACGGGCGATCGGGTCGCGGTTGGTGTACTTGGCGTTGTACGCGGCCAGCGCATCTGCTGGGATGAAAGAGATGTTGGTCGGGAAGCCGCTGCCCAGGCCGCTGCCAAAGTTGCCCGGATAGGACTCCGTGGCCGCCGGCACGTTCGCCGGGTCGTTCCAGGCGCCCAGCGGGCCTTGGTTCACGGTCGGGTCCGTGTAGCGCTTGTGCTCTGCACCGCGCACGCCGAACTTCAGGGCACGCAGCAGGCCCAGGTCGAGCGTGTACTCGGCGTCGACCTGCGCCCAGTTCTCCTTGTCGTGCACGATGACGTGCTCGGCGCCGAAGATCCAGTCGGCGCCGACGGTCGGGGAGGCAAAGCCGAAGGACGGCGCCGTGTCGTTGCCGTTGAGCTTATAGCTGGCCGAGGTGGTCGTGATGTGATCTTCGATCACGTCCTGGCTGAGCGTCTGGCCCTTGCCGGTGGACGTACCTGCATTCGCAGACAGCTTCAGAGCGCTGTTGACTTTCCAGGACCCTTCCAGGCTCAGGAAATTGCTGGCGGCCGAGGCCTTGCGGGAGATCTGGTCGAAGTAGCCGGCGGTCGACGGGGTCGCCCAGTTGAACGTCGCGTTGGTCAACGTCTTGTTGCCGTTCTTGTCGGTGACGACCGTGTAGTTCGAGATCGTGGCGCTGTCGATCAGCCCGGCGCGGGGCGCAATCATGTAGTTGCGGTTGTAGTTGTCCGCATCCATCTTGGACGAGAAGCCGGTCACCGTGACGTCAACGTCCTGAGTGGGCTTGAACTCGGCCTTGATCAGGCCGCCCTTGCGTTCGCGCTGCTGCGTGAAATAGGCCGCGCCGATCAGATCAGGCGCGTAGACACCATTCAGGTCCGGGTGCGCGGCGATCAGCGTGGGCGCATTGGCGCTGGTCAGCTTGCTGATGAAGCCCAGGGTCTCGACGCCATCGCGTCGCAGGCTACGTTTCTCAGAGAAGGCCTGCACCAGGACGCCGAAGGTCTTGTCGTCGCTGCGCCAGTTCAGCAGCGCGCTCAGTTGCGGATCGCTCTTCTTGGGCAGGTCGGCGTAGACGGCGCCCACGCTGGCTTCGAAAGTCAGTGCTTTGGAAAACTCCAGCGGCTTGCGGGTGATGATGTTGACGGAACCGGCGGTGCCGCCCTCGACCAACGAGGCCTCGGAGCTCTTGCGCACCTCGACGCGACTTACGAGCTCGGAGGGCAGCAGCGAGTAGCTGACGCTGCGACCCACGCCAGCGCCGGTCTGGTCCAGCACGAACCAATCGCCGTTGGCGATGCCGTGGCCGTCCAGAAGCGTTTGCGTCAAGCTGGGATTGGTACCGCGCAGGCCTACGCGATCACGCTCGTCGAAGCCGCCGGAGCCACCGGCCGGGCTGTTCAAAACGGTGACGCCGGGGATGCGGGCCAGCGAATCGGCGACGTTCTTGTCGGGCATCTTGCCGATGTCCTCGGCGGTGATGACGTCGATGTGCGCATCCGCGTTGCGCTTGACGCTCAGCGCCTTCTCCTGCGAGGCGCGAATGCCGGTCACGACCACCTGATCCAGCTGCTGGGCGTCGTCGGTTTTCTTGTCTTGGGCCTGTGCGGCGAACGCCGCGGACAGCAGGGTCAGGGTCACCGCTGCTGCGATGGGGGTCTGCTTGACCTTCATGTTGATCTTCCTCGTAGGGCCTGGCGGCCGGTTAATGCTTCATCAGATGCCGGTGCGCCGTGCCGGAAGTGGCCTGCGCCTGGTATCAGTCGGGACATCAAATACAACCAATGCCATGCCACTATACGACCGGCTAGATCCACTTAGCTACCAATTTGAGGGCCGTGTTTTCCCCTGTTGTGGCTGGTTTGCCACCGGAAATGCGCTGAAACCTACATGTAAACCCTAGTGGCTTGCCGGAAAAGTGAGCGACCGGCAGAATATTGGTACCAAATTGGTATCTGATGAAGATGAAAGATGGGTTGTGAAGGCTGGCGTCGTCGGCCTACGCATCGCGCTGCGATCGACCTCAAAAAGTCGTACGCAGTGAAAAATTGCTGTGCTATAGTCACAGGCTCGCTTCGGAGAGGTGGCCGAGTGGTTAAAGGCAGCAGACTGTAAATCTGCCCGCTAACGCGTACGCTGGTTCGAATCCAGCCTTCTCCACCAAAGCGAACCGTTTTCTGAGATCGAGGCATCGGCTGTCCGGTGCCTCGATTCGCTAGAAGAGGGTGCAAGGCCTCCCAGGGCGGGAGTAGTTCAATGGTAGAACCTTAGCCTTCCAAGCTAATGACACGGGTTCGATTCCCGTTTCCCGCTCCAGCGGCTGTTTGTGTCGGTTTTATCGTCGTCGTTACGGATCTGCTGATTTGCAGGCGAGTCATCAGATCCGTGCCGATGCCCTTGTGGCTCAGTGGTAGAGCACTCCCTTGGTAAGGGAGAGGTCACGCGTTCGATCCGCGTCAAGGGCACCACCCACTTTCTTTTAGCAGGGCCGTGCTGGTCCGATCTGACCCTCGCAGGAGCGCAAGATGGCAAAAGGTAAATTTGAACGCACCAAGCCGCACGTGAACGTGGGCACGATCGGTCACGTTGACCACGGCAAGACGACGCTGACGGCGGCGATTGCGACGGTGCTGTCCAAGAAGTTCGGCGGCGAAGCCAAGGCCTACGACCAGATCGACGCGGCGCCGGAAGAAAAGGCACGCGGCATCACGATCAACACCGCGCACGTCGAGTACGAGACGGCCAACCGCCACTACGCGCACGTTGACTGCCCGGGTCACGCCGACTATGTGAAGAACATGATCACCGGCGCCGCCCAGATGGACGGCGCGATCCTGGTGTGCTCGGCCGCTGACGGCCCGATGCCGCAAACCCGCGAGCACATCCTGCTGGCGCGTCAGGTCGGCGTGAAGTACATCATCGTCTTCCTGAACAAGTGCGACATGGTCGACGACGCCGAGCTGCTCGAGCTGGTCGAAATGGAAGTGCGCGAGCTCCTGTCCAAGTACGACTTCCCCGGCGACGACACCCCGATCATCAAGGGCTCGGCCAAGCTGGCCCTGGAAGGCGACACCGGCGACCTGGGCGAGCAAGCCATCATGCGCCTGGCTGATGCGCTGGACACCTACATCCCCCAGCCGGACCGTGCCGTTGATGGCGCCTTCCTGCTGCCGGTGGAAGACGTGTTCTCGATCTCGGGCCGCGGCACCGTGGTGACCGGTCGCGTCGAGCGCGGCATCATCAAGGTCGGCGAAGAAATCGAAATCGTCGGCATCCGCGAAGTCCAGAAGACCACGGTCACGGGCGTCGAAATGTTCCGCAAGCTGCTGGACCAAGGTCAGGCAGGCGACAACGTCGGCATCCTGCTGCGCGGCACCAAGCGTGAAGACGTCGAGCGCGGCCAAGTGCTGGCCAAGCCCGGCACGATCAAGCCGCACACCCACTTCACCGCTGAGATCTACGTTCTGAGCAAGGAAGAGGGCGGCCGCCACACCCCGTTCTTCAACAACTACCGTCCCCAGTTCTACTTCCGCACGACGGACGTGACCGGTGCCGTGGAGCTGCCGAAGGACAAGGAAATGGTCATGCCCGGCGACAACGTCGGCATCACCGTGAAGCTGATCGCGCCGATCGCCATGGAAACGGGCCTGCGCTTCGCCATCCGTGAAGGTGGTCGCACCGTCGGTTCGGGCGTCGTGGCAACCATCATCGCCTAAGAGTTTTAGTAAACTGATTGTTTTTCGGCCGCAGGGGCATAGCTCAATTGGCAGAGCGTCGGTCTCCAAAACCGAAGGTTGGGGGTTCGAGACCCTCTGCCCCTGCCAACCGCCACTGATCATCTATCGCTGATCGAGGCAGTTGGAACGAAGGTCAAAGCATCGGCCCGCGGGAGTTCTCCCGGCGGGCTTTGCTGCTGGTGGGTGTGCCGCCAAAAGTGATTGTTGAAAAGTAAATGTCCAATCCTCAAGTTGAAACAGTGACGACTGGCGCCGACAAGGCCAAGCTCGGCGGCGCGGCAGTGCTGCTGATCGCGGGCCTGGTGGCGTTCTACGTGCTGGCCAAGCAAGGGCCGATCGCCCAATGGGCGGCGCTGCTGGTGCTGCTGGCTGCCGCGGTGGCTGCGTTCTTCACGTCGGAATCGGGCAAGTCCTTGATCGCCTATGCCCGCGATTCGATTCGCGAGGTGCGCAAGGTTGTCTGGCCGACCCACAAGGAAGCGCGGCAGATGACGCTTTACGTCTTTGCCTTCGTTTTCGTGATGGCGCTGTTCCTGTGGATCACGGACAAGACGCTCGAGTGGGCCCTGTACGACCTGATCCTGGGCTGGACGCACTGAGGAACCCGACATGAGCGAAGAGCAAATCACCGATATCGCTGCCGCCGCTGCTGCACCCGCTGCGCCGACGGGTCTGCCCAAGCGTTGGTACGTGGTGCACGCCTATTCCGGCATGGAAAAGGCCGTCGAGCGCAATCTGCGCGAGCGCATCGATCGCGCTCTCATGCAGGACAAGTTCGGCCGCATCCTGGTGCCGACCGAAGAAGTCGTCGAGCTCAAGAACGGCAAGAAGGCCGTGACCGAGCGCCGCTTCTTCCCGGGCTATGTGCTGGTGGAGATGTTCATGGACGACGAGTCCTGGCATCTGGTCAAGCACACCTCGAAGGTGACCGGTTTCGTCGGGGGCGCGAAGAATCGCCCGGCACCGATCTCCGAAGCCGAGGTGATGAAGATCGTGAACCAGATGCAGGAAGGCATCGAGAAGCCGCGGCCCAAGGTCGAGTGGATCGTCGGCGAGGTCGTCCGCGTCAAGGAAGGACCGTTCACCGATTTCAACGGTGCAATCGAGGAAGTCAACTACGACAAGTCCAAGGTCCGCGTGTCGGTCACGATCTTCGGTCGTGCGACGCCGGTGGAACTGGACTTCAATCAAGTCGAAAAGGTCTGACGAACTATGTTCGTTAGACCTTTCGCCGGAAGCTGAAGGCTGAAGGCAAAAGGTTTGATCAGCACCTCAAGCTGATCCGTAGTCAGTCCGCAACGAGAGGCGGACAAGAGGAGCCAAGGTAAGCGGCATGCCGTGAATCCAAGGCGTTAGCACTCAGGCATCAGTCACAGGCCGTGGCAGGTGCTTCTAGGAGAAATCATGGCCAAGAAAATTGTCGGCTTCATCAAGCTGCAAGTCGCCGCCGGCAAGGCGAATCCGTCGCCGCCGGTCGGTCCCGCGCTGGGTCAGCGTGGCCTGAACATCATGGAATTCTGCAAGGCGTTCAACGCCCAGACGCAGGGCCATGAGCCGGGCATGAAGCTGCCGGTGGTGATCACCGCCTTCGCGGACAAGAGCTTCACCTTCGTGATCAAGTCGGCTCCGGCCACGGCGCTGCTCAAGAAGGCAGCCAAGATCGAGAAGGGCTCGCAGCGCCCGCATCTGGACAAGGTCGGCAAGCTGACCCGCGCCCAGCTGGAAGAAATCGTCAAGACCAAGCAGAAGGATCTCACCGCTGCTGACCTGGACGCCGGCGTTCGCACGATCGCCGGTTCGGCCCGCTCGATGGGCATCATCGTGGAGGGTGTCTGAAATGGCTAAGCTGACGAAGAAGCAAAAGGCTCTGGCCGGCAAGGTCGAGTCGATCAAGCTGTACGGCCTGACCGAAGCGCTGGACCTGGTGAAGAGCCTGGCTACCGCCAAGTTCGACGAATCCATCGATGTGGCCGTGCAACTCGGCATCGATGCCAAGAAGTCGGACCAGGTCGTTCGCGGCGCTGTCGTGATGCCCAACGGCACCGGCAAGACCAAGCGCGTGGCTGTGTTCGCCCAAGGCGCCAAGGCCGAAGAAGCCAGGGCCGCCGGCGCCGACGTGGTCGGCATGGAAGACCTGGCCGAGCGCGTCAAGGCTGGCGACATGCCTTTCGACGTGGTCATCGCCTCGCCCGACACCATGCGTATCGTGGGTACCCTGGGTCAGATCCTGGGCCCGCGCGGCCTGATGCCGAACCCGAAGGTCGGCACCGTGACCCCGGACGTCGCCACCGCTGTCAAGAACGCCAAGGCTGGTCAGGTCCAGTTCCGCGTCGACAAGGCCGGCATCATCCACGGCACGCTGGGCCGCCGCTCGTTCGACACGGACAAGCTGGAAGGCAATCTGCGCGCTCTGATCGAAGCGCTGAACAAGTCCAAGCCGGCTTCGAGCAAGGGCATCTACCTGCGCAAGGTGGCGGTGTCCTCGACGATGGGCGTCGGTGCCCGCGTCGATATCTCGACGATCAACGCTCAAGCCGCGGCTTAAGCGAAACATTCAGTTTGAGGCGCGCCGTGAGTCTGGCGGCGTGTCGATGAATTGGTGGGGCGCGGAAATCGAAAAGGTTTCCGCGCGCCATCCAAGACCGCTGGCGTGTCCGCTCCTCAGTCTGAGGGCGACGCTTAATCGGGGGGCTCGCGATAGCTTTCCAGTCAGCGCAGATGGCGGTCCCGCTGTGAAGGTTTTCCTGAACAGAAGGTCGCTGAATCCGGTGCCCCGTAACGGTCGCAAGACCAAAACCGCAAGGTAAGGGGCGTAATGTGAGGAGTAGACCTTGAGTCTCAATCGCAACGAGAAAGCAGCCGTTGTCTCGGACGTGGCGGCGCAAGCTGCCAAGGCCCAGACGTTGGCGTTGGCTGAATATCGTGGCCTCACCGTGGAAGCCTTGAACAAGCTGCGCGTCGACGCACGTTCCAAGGGTGTCTATCTTCACGTGCTGAAGAACACCCTGGCACGTCGCGCCGTCGCCGGCACGCCGTTCGAGGCTGCCTCGGAAGCCATGGTCGGCCCGCTGATCTACGGTTTTTCGGAAGACGCTGTCGCGGCTGCCAAAGTCATCGCTGACTTTGCCAAGACCAACGACAAGCTCGTCATCAAGGGTGGTGCCTACGGTGGCAAGGCTCTGGACGTCAATGGCGTGAAGGCTCTGGCCTCCGTCCCGTCCAAGGAAGTCCTGCTGTCGCAGATCGCTGGCCTGCTCAAGTCGCCGGTGCAACGCACTGCGGCCGTGCTGGCAGCCCTGGCTCAGCAACGTGGTGGCGGCGCCGAAGCGGCGGCCGAAGCCCCGGCTGCGGCCTGATCGACGAACACGCGTTAGTTATCACGCACCCAATCTGTATTTAGGAAACACATCATGGCATTCGACAAAGACGCATTCCTGACCGCTCTGGACAGCATGACCGTTCTGGAACTGAACGATCTGGTCAAGGCAATCGAAGAGAAGTTCGGCGTGTCCGCCGCTTCGATGGCGGCTCCCGCTGCCGGCGGCGCTGGCGGCGGCGCTGCTGCTGCTGCTGAAGAGAAGACCGAATTCAACGTCGTGCTGACCGAAGCCGGCGCTCAAAAGGTCTCGGTCATCAAGGCCGTGCGCGAAATCACCGGCCTGGGCCTCAAGGAAGCCAAGGACCTGGTGGACGGCGCTCCGAAGAACGTCAAGGAAGGCGTGTCCAAGGCTGATGGCGAAGCCGCCGTCAAGAAGCTGGTGGAAGCCGGCGCCAAGGCCGAGCTGAAGTAAGGACTTGGGGAGCCCCTCCGGGCTCCGCAACGCTGAAGGGGTGGTCCGCAAGGACCTCCCCTTTCATCGTTTTAGTGGTTTGCCAGTTTCAATGCGGGTTTTTCCCCTTGAGGCCACCTGAAAGAGCCGTTGCGGTATCATGCACGGTTCTTTCAAGTGTTCTCTGATCCGACTGCAGGGAACCGGTTTGGTCGGACCTGGTGCAATGCCAAGGTTGTCCGCCAGCGGTTGGTAGTGGCCAACCACCAAACACATCAAGCCGATCGATTCAGGTCGGCTCGAGCAGCCAGTCGCCGACGAAGCTCATCCCACGGCCAGGGAAGGGCTCTCGACACGGAGTGTTTATGGCGCAAACGACCCCCTATAGCTACACCGAGCGCAAGCGGATCCGCAAGAGCTTCGGCAAGCGCGCGAGCGTGCTCAACGTTCCTTATCTGCTGACGATGCAGAAGGAATCGTACGTTGCCTTCCTGCAGAAGGACGTACCCCCGGCGAAGCGCAAGCCCGAAGGCTTGCAAGCCGCTTTCCTGTCGGCGTTCCCGATCGTCTCGCACAACGGGTTCGTGGAAATGAAATTCCTCGAATTCAACATTGCCAAGCCGCCGTTTGACACCCGTGAGTGCCAACAGCGCGGCCTGACCTATGCAGCCGCCGTTCGCGCGCGCCTGCAGATGATCATCTATGACCGTGAGTCGGCCCAGGCCAAGACGGTCAAGGAGATCAAGGAGCAAGAGGTCTACATGGGCGAAGTGCCCCTGATGACCGACTACGGCTCCTTCATCGTCAACGGTACCGAGCGCGTCATCGTCTCGCAGCTGCACCGTTCGCCCGGCGTGTTCTTCGAGCACGACAAGGGCAAGACCCACTCGTCCGGCAAGCTGCTGTTCAGCGCCCGGATCATTCCCTACCGCGGCTCCTGGCTGGACTTCGAGTTCGACCCGAAGGACATCCTGTACTTCCGCGTCGACCGTCGCCGCAAGATGCCGGTCACGATCCTGCTGAAGGCCATCGGCCTGAACCCCGAGCAGATCCTGGCGCACTTCTTCGTCTTCGACAATTTCCGTCTGATGGACGCCGGCGCGCAGATGGAATTCGTCGCCGACCGCCTGAAGGGCGAAGTCGCTCGCTTCGACATCACCGACAAGTCGGGCAATGTCATCGTCGAGAAGGACAAGCGCATCACCGCCCGCCACACGCGCCAGCTGGAGCAGTCCGGCACGCAGTACGTGACGGTGCCTGAAGACTTCCTGGTCGGCCGCGTGCTGGCCAAGAACATGGTCGACGGCGACACCGGCGAGATCATCGCCAAGGCCAACGACGAGCTGACCGACTCGCTGCTGAAGAAGCTGCGCCAGGCCGGCATCAAGGACATCCAGTGCCTGTTCACGAACGAGCTGGATGAAGGCGCCTACATCAGCCAGACCCTGTCGACGGACGAAACCGCCGACCAGCTGGCTGCCCGCGTCGCCATCTACCGCATGATGCGCCCCGGCGAGCCGCCGACGGAAGACGCCGTCGAAGCCCTGTTCAACCGCCTGTTCTATAGCGAAGACACGTACGACCTGTCGCGCGTGGGTCGCATGAAGTTCAACGCCCGCGTGGGCCGCGACACGCCGGAAGGCGCGATGGTGCTGTCCAACGAGGACATCCTTGACGTCGTCAAGATCCTCGTCGAACTGCGCAACGGTCGTGGCGAAGTCGACGACATCGACCACTTGGGCAATCGCCGCGTGCGTTGCGTGGGCGAACTGGCCGAAAACCAGTACCGCTCGGGCCTCGCCCGTATCGAGAAGGCCGTCAAGGAACGTCTGGGCCAGGCCGAGACCGAAGCCCTGATGCCGCACGACCTGATCAACTCCAAGCCGATCTCCGCGGCTCTGAAGGAGTTCTTCGGTGCGTCGCAGCTCTCGCAGTTCATGGACCAGACCAACCCGCTGTCGGAAATCACGCACAAGCGTCGTGTTTCCGCACTGGGCCCGGGCGGTCTGACCCGCGAGCGCGCCGGCTTCGAAGTCCGCGACGTGCATCCGACCCATTACGGCCGCGTCTGCCCGATCGAAACGCCGGAAGGCCCGAACATCGGCCTGATCAACTCGCTGGCCCTGTACGCGCAGCTGAACGAATACGGCTTCCTCGAGACGCCGTATCGCCGCGTCGTCGACGGCAAGGTGACCGACCAGATCGACTACCTGTCCGCCATCGAAGAAGGCAAGTACGTGATCGCCCAGGCGAACGCGTCACTGAACGAGGGCGGTCAACTGGTCGACGAGCTGGTCTCCGCCCGTGAGAACGGCGAATCGGTGCTGACCTCGCCCGAGCGCATCCAGTACATGGACGTGGCGCCGACGCAGATCGTCTCCGTCGCGGCCTCGCTGGTTCCGTTCCTCGAGCACGACGACGCAAACCGCGCGCTGATGGGCGCCAACATGCAGCGCCAGGCCGTGCCGGTGCTGCGCCCCGAGAAGGCTTTCGTGGGCACGGGCGTCGAGCGCGTCGCCGCGAAGGACTCGGGCACGGTCGTCACGGCCCGCCGTGGCGGCGTCGTCGACTACGTGGACACGAACCGCATCGTGATCCGCGTGAACGACAACGAGACCGTGGCCGGCGAAGTCGGCGTGGACATCTACAACCTGATCAAGTATCAGCGTTCGAACCAGAACACGAACATCCACCAGCGTCCGATCGTCAAGCGCGGCGACAAGGTGTCCACCGAGGACATCATTGCCGACGGCGCCTCGACCGACATCGGCGAACTGGCCCTGGGCCAGAACATGCTGGTCGCGTTCATGCCCTGGAACGGCTACAACTTCGAAGACTCGATCCTGATCAGCGAACGCGTGATCGCCGAAGACCGCTACACCTCGATCCACATCGAGGAACTGGTGGTCAACGCGCGTGACACGAAGCTGGGTTCCGAGGAAATCACTCGCGACATCCCGAACCTGTCCGAGCAGCAACTGGGCCGCCTGGACGAGTCCGGCATCGTCTACATCGGTGCTGAAGTGAACCCGGGCGACGTGCTGGTGGGCAAGGTCACGCCGAAGGGCGAGACCACGCTGACGCCGGAAGAGAAGCTGCTGCGCGCCATCTTCGGCGAGAAGGCTTCGGACGTGAAGGACACCTCGCTGCGCGTCGACCAGGGCACGCAGGGCACCGTCATCGACGTGCAGGTCTTCACCCGCGAAGGCATCCAGCGCGACAAGCGCGCCCAGCAGATCATCGACGACGAGCTGAAGCGCTTCCGCCTGGACCTGAACGACCAGCTGCGCATCGTCGAGGCCGACGCCTTCGACCGTATCGAGAAGCTGCTGAACGGCAAGATCGCCAACGGTGGCCCGCAGAAGATCGCCAAGGGCACGACGATCACGAAGGACTACCTGTCCGGCGTCGAGAAGTTCCACTGGTTCGACATCCGTCCGGCTGAGGACGACGTGGCCAACCAGCTCGAATCGATCAAGAACTCGCTGGAGCAGACGCGCCACTCGTTCGACCTCGCGTTCGAAGAGAAGCGCAAGAAGCTGACGCAGGGCGACGAACTGCCGGCCGGCGTGCTGAAGATGGTCAAGGTCTACCTGGCCGTCAAGCGTCGCCTGCAGCCGGGCGACAAGATGGCCGGCCGTCACGGCAACAAGGGTGTGGTGTCCAAGGTCGTTCCGATCGAAGACATGCCCTACATGGCCGACGGTACGCCGGCGGATATCGTGCTGAACCCGCTGGGCGTTCCTTCGCGGATGAACGTCGGCCAGGTGCTGGAAGTTCACCTGGGCTGGGCCGGCAAGGGCATCGGCCAGCGCATCGGCGACATGCTGCAGCAGCACGCGGCGGTGAGCGAACTGCGCAAGTTCCTGGACGAGCTGTACAACCAGAACGGCGGCAAGACCGAGAGCGTCGACGAGCTCAGCGACAAGGAAGTCGTTGAGATGGCCGAGAACCTGTCCAAGGGTGTTCCGTTCGCCACGCCGGTCTTCGACGGTGCCAAGGAAGAGGAAATCCGCGGCATGCTGAAGCTGGCCTACCCGGACGACATCAAGGCACGCAAGGGCCTGACCGACACCCGCACGCAGGCCTACCTGCATGACGGCCGCACCGGCGAGGCGTTCGAGCGCCCCGTCACCGTCGGCTACATGCACGTGCTGAAGCTGCACCACTTGGTGGACGACAAGATGCACGCCCGCTCGACCGGCCCGTACTCGCTCGTTACCCAGCAGCCGCTGGGCGGCAAGGCGCAGTTCGGCGGCCAGCGTTTCGGCGAGATGGAAGTGTGGGCGCTGGAAGCCTATGGCGCCTCCTACATCCTGCAGGAAATGCTGACCGTGAAGTCCGACGACGTGAACGGCCGCACCAAGGTGTACGAGTCCATCGTCAAGGGCGAGCACGCGATCGAAGCCGGCATGCCGGAGTCGTTCAACGTGCTGGTCAAGGAAATTCGTTCGCTCGGCATCGACATCGAGCTCGAGCGCAACTAATCAGGAACAGGAGAAACACACATGAAGGGTTTGCTGGACCTGTTCAAGCAGTTCACCCCTGATGAGCATTTCGATGCCATCAAGATCGGCCTTGCTTCGCCGGAGAAGATCCGCAGCTGGTCGTTCGGTGAGGTGAAGAAGCCTGAGACCATCAACTACCGCACGTTCAAGCCCGAACGTGACGGCCTGTTCTGCGCCAAGATCTTCGGCCCGATCAAGGATTACGAGTGCCTGTGCGGCAAGTACAAGCGCCTGAAGCACCGCGGCGTGATCTGCGAGAAGTGCGGCGTCGAAGTGACCCAGACCAAGGTCCGTCGTGACCGCATGGGCCACATCGACCTGGCCGCGCCTTGCGCGCACATCTGGTTCCTGAAGTCGCTGCCGTCGCGTCTGGGCCTGGTGCTCGACATGACGCTGCGCGACATCGAGCGCGTGTTGTACTTCGAGGCCTACGTCGTCGTCGATCCGGGCATGACCCCGCTGAAGAAGTTCTCGATCATGACCGAGGACGACTACGACGCGAAGCGCACCGAATTCGGTGACGAGTTCATCGCGCTGATGGGCGCCGAAGGCATCCAGAAGCTGCTGGCCGAGATGGATCTCGACGTCGAGATCGACAAGCTGCGCAACGACATGACCGGCTCCGAGCTGAAGGTCAAGAAGAACTCCAAGCGCCTGAAGGTGATGGAAGCCTTCAAGAAGTCGGGCATCAAGCCGAGCTGGATGGTCATGGACGTGCTGCCAGTGCTGCCGCCGGACCTGCGCCCGCTGGTTCCGCTGGACGGCGGCCGCTTCGCGACCTCCGACCTGAACGACCTGTATCGCCGCGTCATCAACCGCAACAACCGCCTGGCCCGTCTGCTCGAGCTGAAGGCTCCTGAGATCATCGTGCGCAACGAAAAGCGCATGCTGCAGGAAGCCGTCGACTCGCTGCTGGACAACGGCCGCCGCGGCAAGGCGATGACCGGTGCGAACAAGCGTGCCCTCAAGTCGCTGGCCGACATGATCAAGGGCAAGAGCGGTCGCTTCCGTCAGAACCTGCTGGGCAAGCGCGTCGACTACTCCGGTCGTTCGGTCATTACCGTCGGCCCGACGCTGAAGCTGCACCAGTGCGGTCTGCCCAAGCTGATGGCGCTCGAGCTGTTCAAGCCTTTCATCTTCTCGCGTCTCGAAGCCATGGGCATCGCGACGACGATCAAGGCTGCCAAGAAGGAAGTCGAAGCCGGTACGCCGGTGGTCTGGGACATCCTGGAAGAGGTCATCAAGGAGCATCCGGTTCTGCTGAACCGCGCGCCGACGCTGCACCGTCTGGGCATCCAGGCCTTCGAGCCCGTGCTGATCGAAGGCAAGGCGATCCAGCTGCATCCGCTGGTCTGCGCGGCCTTCAACGCCGACTTCGACGGTGACCAGATGGCCGTCCACGTGCCGCTGTCGATCGAAGCGCAGATGGAAGCCCGCACCTTGATGCTGGCCTCCAACAACGTGCTGTTCCCGGCCTCCGGCGAACCGTCCATCGTCCCGTCGCAAGACGTGGTGCTGGGCCTGTACTACGCGACCCGCGAGCGCATCAACGGTCGCGGCGAAGGCATGATCTTCTCGGACATCCCCGAGATGATCCGCGCGCTGGAGAACGGCGCCGTCGAGATCACGGCCAAGATCAGCATCCGCCTGGTCGAGTACAGCAAGGGCGCCAACGACGAGTGGGTCCCCGAGACCAAGCTTGTCGACACGACCGTCGGCCGCGCGCTGCTGTCCGAGATCCTGCCCAAGGGCCTGCCCTTCAGCAACATCAACAAGGCGCTGAAGAAGAAGGAAATCTCCAAGCTGATCAACACCTCGTTCCGCAAGTGCGGTCTGAAGGAAACGGTCGTGCTGGCCGACAAACTGCTGCAAAGCGGTTTCAAGCTCGCCACCCGTGCCGGTATCTCGATCGCCATCGACGACATGCTGGTGCCCAAGCAGAAGCACGAGCTGATCGAGCGCGCCGAGAAGGAAGTCAAGGAGATCGAGCAGCAGTACATCTCGGGTCTCGTGACCGCTGGCGAGCGCTACAACAAGGTCGTCGACATCTGGGGCAAGACCGGTGACGAGGTGGGCAAGGTCATGATGACCCAGCTCTCCAAGCAGAAGACGATCGACCGCCACGGCAAGGAAGTGGATCAGGAGTCCTTCAACTCCATCTACATGATGGCCGACTCGGGCGCGCGGGGTTCCGCTGCGCAGATTCGCCAGCTCGCCGGCATGCGGGGCCTGATGGCCAAGCCGGACGGCTCGATCATCGAGACGCCCATCACGGCGAACTTCCGCGAAGGCCTGAACGTTCTGCAGTACTTCATCTCGACCCACGGTGCTCGTAAGGGCCTGGCGGATACGGCGCTGAAGACCGCGAACTCCGGCTACCTGACCCGCCGTCTGGTGGACGTGACGCAGGATCTGGTCGTGACCGAGGAAGATTGCGGCACCGACAACGGCATCGCGATGCGCGCGCTGGTCGAAGGTGGTGAAGTGATCGAATCGCTGCGCGACCGCGTGCTCGGCCGCGTCACCGCGATCGACGTGCTGCACCCCGAGACGCAACGTGTCGTTTTGACGGCCGGCAACATGCTGGACGAAGACACGCTGGACATGCTGGAGCAGGCCGGTGTCGACGAGATCAAGGTCCGCACGCCGCTGACCTGCGCCACGCGCTTCGGCCTCTGTGCCAAGTGCTACGGCCGCGATCTGGGCCGTGGTGGCCTTGTCAACACCGGTGAGGCCGTGGGCGTGATCGCCGCGCAGTCGATCGGTGAGCCGGGCACGCAGCTGACGATGCGGACTTTCCACATCGGCGGTGCGGCTTCGCGCGCAGCCATCGCATCGAGCGTGGATGCCAAGTCGGACGGCAACATCGGCTTCAACGCCACGATGCGCTATGTGACGAACGGCAAGGGCGAGCTGGTGGTAATTTCGCGTTCCGGCGAAATCGTCATCTCCGACCCGCACGGCCGTGAGCGCGAGCGTCACAAGGTGCCGTACGGCGCGATCCTGGCCATCAAGGCCGACCAGACCATCAAGGCTGGTACGGTGCTGGCGAACTGGGATCCGCTGACCCGCCCGATCATCACCGAGTTCGCCGGCCGCGCCACCTTCGAGAACGTCGAAGAAGGCGTGACGGTGGCCAAGCAGGTGGACGAGGTGACCGGCCTGTCGACGCTGGTGGTCATCGACCCGAAGCGCCGCGGTGCCGCCAAGGTCATCCGCCCGCAGGTCAAGCTGCTGGATGCCAACGGCAACGAGGTGAAGATCCCCGGCACCGACCACTCGGTGACGATCGGCTTCCCGGTCGGCTCGCTGATCCAGGTGCGCGACGGTCAGGACCTGGCGCCCGGCGAAGTGCTGGCGCGTATCCCGATCGAAGGCCAGAAGACTCGCGACATCACCGGCGGTCTGCCGCGTGTCGCCGAGCTGTTCGAAGCCCGTTCGCCGAAGGACGTCGGCGTGCTGGCCGAGCAGACCGGCACGGTGTCGTTCGGCAAGGAGACCAAGGGCAAGATCCGCCTGGAAATCACCGACCCGGATGGCAGCAAGCACGAGGAACTCGTCCCCAAGGAAAAGAACATCCTGGTGCACGAAGGCCAGGTGGTGAACCGGGGCGAGCTGATCGTCGACGGCGCGGCGGATCCGCAGGACATCCTGCGCCTGCTCGGTATCGAGGAACTGGCGCGCTACATCGTCGACGAGGTGCAGGACGTGTACCGGCTGCAGGGCGTGAAGATCAACGACAAGCACATCGAGGTGATCGTTCGCCAGATGCTGCGTCGCGTGGTGATCACGAACCCGGGCGATACGCACTACATCCTGAACGAGCAGGTCGAGCGTTCGGAGCTGCTGGACACCAATGACCGCATGCGCAAGGAAGGCAAGCTGATTGCCACCCATGCCGACGTGCTGCTGGGTATCACCAAGGCTTCGCTGTCGACCGACTCCTTCATCTCGGCCGCTTCCTTCCAGGAAACGACCCGCGTGCTTACCGAGGCTGCCATCATGGGCAAGCGCGACGAGTTGCGCGGCCTGAAGGAGAACGTCATCGTCGGTCGCCTGATCCCCGCCGGTACCGGCATGGCCTTCCACCAGGCTCGCCGTGTCAAGGAAGAGATGGACGACGCCGAGCGCCGCGCCATCGCCATCCAGGAAGCGGAAGAACTGGCGGCCGCTCAGATGGCCAGCATCGACTCGGGCGACGCTGCCGCCGAATAAGCGGTTCGCGCGTCATGCAAAGGCCACCCCTTCGGGTGGCCTTTTTCATGCTGGCTGCGTCTTCAACCAAGCTTCCGGTGTGCCGATCTCCAGCCCGGTGAGCCGGGCGCGCTTCGCCAGCGCCAGCACGGCTCGGTCGCGGGAAATCAGCCAAGCGGCCTTTTCGGCGATGGCCAGGTCGATGAACTTCTGGTCGTCCTTGTCGCGACACACCAGGCGCAGCGCCGGCGCTGGCTCGCGATCGATCATCTCGCAATGCTCGGCGAAGGTCCGCTCGATCAGCGTCAGGTCCGGGCCATAGGCGGCGGCCACGCCGCGGCCGAGTACGTGCTTCAGCTCGTCCAGCATCGCCGGGCGCCCGCCCGCTGGTCGCGGCGCTGC